>JGI2171J19970_10000145_pt1 | contig 31383 bp, 28 predicted proteins | sample DeeMarSWOR324_28_FD_19970 | JGI IMG/M metagenome (IMG submission 19970) | reverse complement strand
CCGGCCGAGAACGCGATGTTCCCGACCCACTTAGAGCCGATATAGTTCCCAGCGGGCGCTGGGGCCGGTGGCAGCTCCAAACCGAGCTTCTCGAGCTTCTCTTCCACGCTCATAACGGTCCGCCTAATATGGGAAGGAAACAGTTTTATCCTTTGCGCAGTCGCGGCATACAGAAGCGTTATTATCTAAACAGGTCTATTCTGAGCGATTCGTTTGGCGGAGTTCAAAAAAGCACTCCAGGCGCTCCTAGTCTGCATCTTCACGGCGATGCTCGGCCTCGGCATCATAAGCCCCATCCTACCCCTCTACGCAAGCGACCTGGGCGCAACCCTCGTCCAGGTCGGACTCCTCAGCTCTGCCTGGTCCATTTCCCGACTCATATTCACGGCCCCGATAGGCCGCTACTCCGACAGGAGCAGCAAGAAGAAGATCATCGCAGCCGGCCTCCTCATATACGCGGTGATTTCACTACTGTACGTCCTCGCCGGAGACTTCACCTCCCTCGTCACCGTCAGGTTCCTCCACGGCATCGGCTCGGCGATGTCGATGCCGATAGCCTATGCGTACGCCGCCGAGATAATACCCGACGGCGAGGAGGGGCGTTACATGGGGACCCTGAACCTGGCCATGTTCGCGGGGATGGGCCTGGGCCCGTTCATAGGCGGCTCATTGACTGACTTCTTCTCGATGAGCGCGGCCTTCTACGTGATGGGCGCCTTCACGGGGCTCAGCCTCCTCCTCGTGATGGTCTTCCTCCCCGACGACGTCCAGCGAAGGGTGAGGACCGAGAGGCCCAGGACCTCGTACAGGGAGATCCTTTCGAACAGGCTCCTCAGGGCGGCGTTCGTCTACCGCGCGGTGGGAGCCCTCGGGAGGGGGTGCATCATGTCCTTCCTGAGCATATACATATCCGGCTCTCCCGACATCGGGGGGCTGGGCATCCCAGTGTCCATAACCGGCACAATCCTCTCCGTCGGGCAGATCTCCGCCGCCCTCCTCCAACAGCCCTTCGGGGTCCTAGCGGACAAGTACAACAAAATCCACCTCACCCTGCTCGGAGGGGTAATGGGCGCCATCGGGCTGGCCCTGTTCCCGTTCGCCAACAAATCCTGGGGCGCTCTGGGCGCGAGGCTCGTGTTCTCCGCCGGGAGCGCGATAGGGATGCCAGCCCTGACGGCCATAGTCGCAATCGAGGGGAGGGACAAGGGCCTCGGGACCACCATGAGCGTCCTTCAGTCCGCGATGAGCGTGGGGATGATCGCCGGCCCCCTAATCTCGGGGATCCTCGGCGACATATACGGCCTGAAGCCCATCTTCTTCGTCGGCAGCATCATAACGATAGCAGGGACCGCCGCATTCTACGTCATCCAGAAGGCCGGCTAGAACATCAAACAATAAAAGCGTCGACGAACATGGGCATGCCCATGGACGATCAGATGCTCGGGAAGAGGTACGAGAACGACTACACACTCGAGGAGCTCGAGAAGATATACAGCGACATAGAGACCACCGTCGCTGTACCCGTCAACGTCGCCATCAAGGCGGAGCACAGGGTCCTCGACCTCTCCAGAATGGAAGAGATCCTGAGGGGAGCGGAGCGCATAGTCCTGCAGGACTGCGGGTGCAAGGTCGACAAGGGAAACTGCGACGCCCCCAAGGATGTCTGCCTCAGCATCGACGAAGCCGCCGACTACGAGCAGGAGTCCGGCAGGTACAACCCTAGGGAGATCGACCTAAACGAGGCGCTCGACACCCTGAGGCGATCCCACGAGGCGGGCCTAGTCCACATGGCATACACCATGGAGGGGGACGACCGCCCAACGATCATCTGCAGCTGCTGTCCCTGCTGCTGCCACACCCTATCGGGACTGCTCCGCTTCGGGATCGCCAAACATGTGCTAACTTCCGATATGGTCTCAGAGACAGATCCAGAAGCATGCGACGACAGCGGGGCCTGCGCCGAACGCTGCGTCTTCGGGGCTAGGGATATGGTCGATGGGAAACTGTCCTACGATCCCGAAAAGTGCTTCGGCTGCGGCCTCTGCGTCAGCACCTGCTCTAACTCTGCGATAACCCTCGTTAGAAAGAACTGAACACCTCTCAACTTCTTACNCAATTTTANCGCAGTGGAAGGTCCAGTCGCCGGGATAGACGGTCGGCTGGTAGCGCGTGTCNAATATGACGGAGCGNTANGGNGCGCAGACCTCCTCNAGNACCCTGCCCGCAGTGTCCCTCAGCACGCCCAGCCTCTCACCCTCCTCGACCACAGCANNAAGCTCGCAGGTGTTATANATGACGCCACCGTGCTCCGTCTTAGGCCATGTGCTCTCCTCAGCGGTCAGCTGCTCTACGCCGATCCCAACCNGCTCCTCNTGGATCATGCCAAGCCCGATCATAACGTTCCTCACACCCTGGACACCGACCTCGACGAACTCCTCCCAGATCCTACCTCCTCCGCCGAGCTCGGGCCCGATACAGGGGATTCCCCTGAGCCCCGCCTGGGCCGAGAGGCTCCCCATCATCGAGCCACTGGTCCTCACGCCCCCGAGGACGGGGATCCCCTGCCCGAAGAGACCGCAGAGCCTCCTGACCTCGTCACCCACGATCCCATCCGTCTCCTCGGTGCCCCGGGCGTGGATATAGCGCGCCATGAAAGCCCTCCCTCGTGGAGGTCGACTATATACCCCGAGTCCCTGAGGAAGCCCTCCCACAAGTTGCGCGCGATCCTCTCCATGAGCAGCCCCCTCGGATTCCCAGGCCAGACCCTGTTCATGTTCAGGTTCTCATAGCCGACAGACGGTGGAGTGACGCGCCCGGCGGTGTTAAATGCAAGTGGGTTCGAGACGGGGACCCCGACGACTGAGCCCGACAGCGAATCGGGGTCTAAGCCATCGAAAAGCCTGTTCACGATCTCCATCCCGCTGTATTCGTCCCCGTGCTGAACCCCGAGCAACGAGATCACTGGGCCTTCGTCGATGCCGGAGACAGCCCTTACCGTGACGGATATCGGGGAGCCATCCGGGAATTGGGCTACCTCCCTATTGAAAGTGACTTTCTCCCCTCGCTTAATCTTACGACAGAATATATCCACGGCGATCCCCGATCAAGGTGCGACAACCCGCTCTAAAGGCTTTACAGGTCGGCTCGACGCCCTTATAGGCGCCCCAATCAAACTCATAATAGATGGTCGACCGGAAAGAAATCGAGGCTCTACTCCTGGCGCACCACAAGAGGAGGCCCCTGATGAGAGCGACTGATTTCTACAAACTCCTCTACCAGGGCGTCTTTGGCGTTGGCCACATCATGACAGGAGGCGCTTGGGACTGGCTGGAGAAGGAGGCCGAGGGATTGGACCTAGAGGAGCAGCCCGAGGAGCCCCTCCTCGAGGAAGTCTCGGCCAACGGAGAGATGGTGCGGGTAAACCTGAGACCGTACCTGAGGCGCAGCCTCCCATTGAACGGGCTCTTAGCAGCCATGGAAGAGACATCACATGTCGAGGGCTCCTCCGAGGAGTTCAAAGAGGCTTGGGCGGTTTTCAAAACTTTAGTGGCCTCGGGGAGGCTGAAGGTCGACGTGGGTGAGTTCGAAGCTTTAAACGATGAACTTCAGCGTGAGGGTTGCCGCCCTCACCACCATTCGGAGGCCTACAGGGACGCGTACCATCCCGCTTACAGGGTTGTCACACGGAAATTTTTGGCGGGCGTATTGGGGCCAGAGGAGAGAGATTAAGCCTAAGAACATTAGACCTAAGGTCCAATCCCTTACAACTGACTATAGTTCTTGGACTCTTCCGTGAAAAACCCCAGTCAATGGATAAGGAGATTTCAATATCTAAAAATATCAGTTGAATCTACCCTATCAGATTCGCTATGACTGACAGCGGAAAGAAGACAGCCATCGACTGGATTGAGAGAAACAAGGAGATGATCATCGAGATCAGCGACACAGTGTGGGGGTACGCAGAGCTCGGCTTCGTCGAGTTCAAGTCGTCCAAGCTGCTCGCGGACGAGCTGGAGGCCCACGGCTTCTCAGTGGAGAGAGGGGTCGCGGGGATCCCGACGGCCTTCGTCGCCAAATGGGGTAGCGGGAGACCCGTGATCGGCGTGATGGGAGAGTACGACGCCTTACCAGGCCTCTCCCAGAAGGCAGTGCCCCACAAGGAACCCATCAAGGAGGGAGCCCCGGGCCACGGCTGCGGCCACAACATCCACGGAACCTCAGGCATGAGCGGGGCAATTGCGGCGAAGGCAGCCATGGAGAAGGCGGGGATGAAGGGCACGATCAAGTTCTTCGGGTGCCCCGCGGAGGAGATGCTCAGCGGGAAGGTCTGGATGGTGAGGGAAGGCGTCTTCGACGGCGTCGACGCCTGCCTCAGCCACCACCCGGGCTCAATGAACGTCGCTGGCCTCTCCAGCAGCAACGCGAACAACGCGGTGAAGTTCCACTTCCACGGAAAGACCAGCCACGCCGCCGGCTCCCCGGAGCAGGGCAGGAGCGCCCTGGACGCCGTTGAGCTGATGAACGTCGGTGTCAACTTCCTGAGGGAGCACGTTATCCAGGACGCCAGGATCCACTACGTCATCGAGGAGGGAGGAGGCCAGCCCAACGTGGTGCCCGGCTACGCGAGGAGCTGGTACCTCATAAGGGCACCGGAGAGGGACCAAGTTGAGGCCATATATCAGAGGATCCTGAAGATCGCCGAGGGAGCCGCCCTCATGACCGAGACCACCCTGAAGGTCGAGTTCGTAAAGGGCATCTACAACAAGATACCGAGCAGGACCCTGAGCGAGCTGGTGACGGCGAACATGCGGGAGATCGGGGCCCCGACTTACNCGNANGAGGAGATGAGGTTCGCAGAGGAGATAGCCACGTCGATAACCCCCGAGGAGAAGAGGGACTCCCTGAGGAAGTCCAAGCGCCCCGGCTGGGAGGAGCTGACGGACGTACTTCTAGACAATACTATACCCGANGCCTGGAACGAGGGTGAGGTTAGCCACGGCTCCACCGACGTGTCCGACGTGAGCTGGCACGCCCCCACCATGGAGTTCGGGACTACAACCTACGTGCTGGGGACGCCTGGCCACTCCTGGCAGAACGTCGCCATGTCCGGCATGAGCATCGGCCACAAGTCCCTCATCTTCGCCTCGAAGGTCATCGCGGCCTCTGCCATCGACCTCCTGACGAAGCCCGACCTGTTGAAGGCGGCAAAGGATGAACTGGACAAGAGGCTGATGGGCAGGACCTACAAGTCACCCGTGCCGCTGGAGGCGAAGCCACCCCTAGACCAGTGGGCCAAGTAACCTATACCCACCTTTTTTTTACGCATAACATGTGAGTTACATCGTTTTTATCGTAAAAAAAGGTGAAATCAGATTTCGTAGGTCTCCCCGGGTCTCATGACAACGACCTTCACGTCCGAGACCGACTCAACCTTCCTCTTGAATGCCCCCGGGTCGGTGTCCCAGATGTGAATCGGGACGGCGGCCTTTGGGTGGATCGCGACCGTAGCCTCCGCTGCGTCCTCGTTGTCCATGGTGTAGGTCCCCCCGCTGGGGATGAGGAGCAGGTCCACGCCCTTCAGGTCCTTCATCTCAGGGATGAAGTCCGAGTCACCCACGTGGTAGATGGTCTTCCCACCTGACCTGATTAGGTAGCCGACGCCAAGCCCCTTAGGATGAAAGGGCACCCCCGGCGACCTGAACCGCTTAAAATTGTACGCCTCCACGGCCTCGACGGTCACCTCGCCGAAGGTCGCCTTCTCCCCCGGCTTCAGGCTCTTCACAGTGGCCCCAATCTTGGCGGCGCAGTCCGCAGGCGCCACGATGACCGTTTCGTCGACCTTCACCATATTGATTTTGGACGGGTCGCAGTGGTCCGTATGAGAGTGGGTGGAGAGGATCAGGTCGGCCTTCTCGTCGTACTCCCCCTGATAGGGATCGACGTAGATGGTCTTCCCGCCCGCCTTTATCTTCCAGCTCGCGTGTCCAAGCCATTTCAACCTCATTTTCTCACCGATATCATATGGGTGGACACCTTTTATCTGTCTTCCTAAAAACTAAGATGCCCCTTCACTCTCCACATGAGCACTGAAACAGATCCCCATGCGACTACTTCCCGATAATTATGTTTTCCCAGCATAGGCGAATCGATGCAATTCGACCTCGTCTTGAATGCGTCGAAGACTAGCGTTTCCTCGTAAACAGCCTCTTAAGGAGCCCGAAGAAGCCCTTCGGCTCTTCCCATTCGGGAGCCTCCTGCGCCTCAAGGCCTTCCCTAAGCCTCCTTATCTCGGCGTCCCTCCTCCGCCGGACCGCAGCCATCTGCCTCCTGACGACCTCTTCGTTCCTTCTCACCCTCCTTCTGTAGACCCTCAACTGGGCGTCACCCATTCTTACCGGCGTCATCTCAGGCAGCTCATCTGCGACGACAGGGAGGCTCACCGCTGGCTCTTTGTCTTGGGCGGGTTCCATGAGCGTGACAGGCTCAACTTCAATCGACTCGGCGAACGCCTCTGGCTCCGCAGGCTCCTCAAGAAATGGCTCCTCGCCCGCCGTGGGCTCCTCGACGCCGAGAGGCTCTTCCGCCTCCTCTATTTGCTGTTCCTCGTCGAAAACCTCCGCCACTTCAGGAGGCACCTCAGGAACTACATGTTCCACCGTCGGCTCTTGGATAACCGGCTCCTCCGCCTCCAAAGCATCTGTCTCGGGTTGCTCGATGGTCGNCTCTAAGAATGAGGGCATGCTGTCGAGAACCACTTTAAGCTTTGGGACGACATCCCTCATAACTTCAACAAGGAGATCCCTGCTNGAGCCCCCTGTGAGATCTGTCGTCTTTATCGCGCCATCCGTGCGGCAGACGATGAGCCTCCCACCGGGCGCAAGGCGAACTTCTTCGGCCTCGCCCATCTCCACCGGAAGCACCGATGGGTCAACTGTTACCCTCGCCAGCAGGGGTGACAGCCCCGGGAGCAGCTTCACGAGGGCGTCCACGACCACCTTCTCGTCTGACAGAAGAGAGGCGACAAGCTCTACATCCTCTCGAGCACCCCTTATGACCGAGAGGACCTCCTCCGAAGAAGCCAAAGCGACAGCCAGGAAGTCTTCTAACGGCTGCATCTCCTCGAGCCCAGCCAAGTCAGAGGGGATCACACTGCTTCTACCCCTGTCCAGTTCTCACTAAGCATCCCGCTGAACCCTCTCCCTGATACTCACACCTACATGTGGCGCCACTCCCACCACGGCAATGGAAGCGCTAGGGTTCGATGCCCTCGGGAGTTTCTTTCATCTATGTGACAAAAGGCGTTTGTGTGTAGCGTAATCCTACGCTCAATATCACCCCCCCTCGCCCTGACATTTTTACCCATTCAAAAACAGTTAGAGGCTATTTCAGCTTGGTAAACGCCTTAAAACAAGACCCCCACATTTAGGACGGTCGAATTGAAAATCGGGTTCATCGGTCTCGGCAGGATGGGGCTCAGGATGGTCTCCCGCATCTTGGAAGCCCACGAAGTCGTCGCATATGACATAGACCCCGACGCGGTGAAACGGGCCGCAGAGATCGGCGCCGAGCCGGCTGCCTCCCTGAGGGAGCTCTCCATCAAGCTCAAGGGCCACCGAGTAGTCTGGATGATGGTCCCCGCTGGGGTGCCCGTGGACAGCGTCGTCGAGGAGCTCGCCCCCCACCTCGATGAGGGCGACATCCTCATAGACGGAGGAAACAGCTTCTACAAGGACTCCCAGAAGATGGCCGAGTCCCTGGGGAGCAGGGGCATCCAATACCTCGATGTCGGGACCTCAGGGGGCCTCGAGGGCGCCGAGACAGGAGCCTCCCTGACGATAGGCGGCCCCTTCGAGGCCTTCAAAAAGGCGGAACCCCTCCTCAGGAGCATCGCGAGGCCCGGGGCCTACCTTTACTGCGGCCCCAGCGGGGCAGGCCACTACGTGAAGATGGTCCACAACGGGGTCGAGTACGCCATGCTCCAGTCCCTGGGGGAGGGCTTCGAGATGCTGAGCTCCGGCCCCTACGACCTCGACCTAGAAGCAGTCTCGAGGGTCTGGAACAACGGCTGCGTCATAAGGTCGTGGATGCTGGAGCTCGCCGGCAGGGCCTTCGCCAAGGACCCGCGGCTCGAGGGGCTTAGGGGTGAGGTTGGCGGCGGGGAGACAGGGCGGTGGATGGTCGAGGCCGCCATGCAGATGGAGGTGCCTACGCCCGTCATAGCCCTCTCCCTGCTTATGAGGTACAGGTCCAGGCAGGAGGACACCTTCACCGGCAGGGTCGTCGCCGCGATACGAAGGGAGTTCGGGGGACACGCCGTGAGGACAATTGAGTAGCCGATGGGGCAAACCAGACAGCAAGTCCTCATCATCCAGAATTATGAGAGAGTCTGGGGCTCTACGAATACAATTATGAAGTAGCAGGTCGCCTTACCATTCTCAGGATTCACAATCCACGCGGTGCAATGCCAGTCTTAAATACAACTGGAATACCGGATTAGTGTGATTAAATTGACTTCTGAAACGCAGGAGGACATGATAGACAAGCTGGAGAACATGATAGCCACGGCCATGGTTCAGATGAAGATACCCGGGTTGAGCCTCGCCCTGATAAAGGACGACCGCGTGATCTACGCCAGAGGATTCGGAGCAAGGAACCTGAGCGACAACATCCCTTCTACCGCCAACACCCTATACGGAGTGGGCTCCGTGACGAAGTCCTTCACTGCGCTGGGGATAATGCAGCTCGCTGAACAGGGGAAGCTGGATGTCCAGGACCCTGTGAGCAAGTACGCGCCATTCAAACTGGGGCTTGAGGGCCACCCAATCAAAATACACCACCTGCTCAGCCACTCCTCGGGGATACCGGCAATCGGGGCTTCGACCTTGCCCCTCAGGTTCGGGATGGAACATTCATGGATCCCCATGAGTAGCTGGGAGGACTTTTTCCTACACGTCAACGGCGCTCAGGAAGAGATAGCGGCGGAGCCCGGCAAGAGGTTCTTCTACAACAACACGTGCTACACGATCCTCGGGAAGATCATTGAGCTAATCAGCGGGATGAAGTACGAGGAGTACGTGAAGGAGATGATATTGAAGCCGCTGAAGATGACGAGATCGACTTTCGTGAAAGAGGAGTTCGTGAAGGAGGAGGACATCATGTCCTCGTATCTGATAAGGCCCAAGGAGGGGAAGGTCTCCGTGGAGGACACCGATTTCCCGTTCTACAGGTTCGTCTACGCGCCGGGTGGCTTGATGAGCTCTGTTATGGAGCTGTCGAACTACCTCATCGCAAACATGAACGGCGGGGTCTTCGAGGGCACCAAGATTCTGGATTCCTCGCTGATGGAGGAGATGCATAAGATCCAGATCGAGACAGACATCTTCAAGGACATCTACGGCATGAAGGATGGCGGCAGATCCGGCTACGGCTACGGATGGATCATAGACGAAGACTTCCTCGGGCACAAGCTCGTCAGCCACGGAGGGAACATAGGGGTCGCAAGCGCCCATCTGGCTTTCATACCCGACCTAAAAATTGGGATCGCAGCGGCAGAGAACGCAGGACAGGGCCCCGTACCGATCTTCACAGGCGCCCTCATGGCCATGATGGGGAAAGATCCAGAGAAGGAGATACCTCTGTTCGAGGTAAGGAAGAGGCTCAGCAAGCTGACTGGCAAATACGCGACATACAAGAACATAAGCAAGGGCTCGGTCGTGGAGAAGAACGGGCTGCTATACCTAGAATCCAAGATGGACGACGTGGAGACGAGCTACCCCTTGATCCCGGAGACGCCCACCATGGAGAACTACAGGTTCTACATGGTGCCTCTGCCCGGAGGCAGGATCCCCGTGGAGTTCACAGTGGACGAATCAGGTAAGGTAGATTTGTACATCGAGAGGAACCGATACCATAGGATAGGAGATTAAGAAAAGCCGGGGCACAAAAACGAGTCTTAACCATTTTTATTTTTTTTATCCGGTACTTGTCCCTCAAAGACAGCCCGGCGAGGCGAAGGGTCAGGCATCCTCTCCGTCGCCTCTCAGGGGCTCATTTTCACCCTTCTCCCTGCCCCGGGGAGGTGCGTACGCCTTAAGAGGGCGCCGGGCTCGCGTCCTCCCGCATCGCGATGGGTTCTCCGCCGATCCGAGTCGCCCAGGAAGGTCCCCCCTTCGAGACCGCCCTCAGCCTCCTCCACAGGCGGGGGCGGATCCAAGCCCTGAGCACGGGCAGCCCGGAGCTGGACGACCTGATCGGAGGGCTGGAGCCGGGCCTCTTCTACCTCTTCTACGGCCCGCAGGACGGGGGCCTCTCGGACGGGCTCCTCCTCCGGCTGCTGGTCGAGGCGGTGGGGCGGGGGAGGGCTATATACCTGGTCTGCGGCAACTACCGAAGGTCCAGGACCGTTCTGGACTCGCAGCGCCTCCTCTCCCTCATCGACGAAGCGGGCCTCGACCCGGGCGACGCCCTCTCCAGGATCCACATCGTCTGCGCCTTCTCGGAGCGCCACCTGATCCGGGCCCCCGACCTGATCGAGGAGCTCCTCGAGCAGGTGGAGGGAGTCGCCCTAGTCGCCGTCCAGCAGCTGACGAAGCTCTTCTACGGTAGGCTGGCCCTGAGGCACGAGGACCCCTCCGAGTTCACGAGAGTTGTCTCACGGCTGAGGGAGCTCTGCTGCAAGAGGGGGTTCGCCCTCGCGGCCACCTGCCGCTCGTCCGGGCGCGGCCGCCCCGTCCCCATGCCCGAGGGCGGGAGCTTCCTGAGGCATGCTGCGAACGCCATCGTCTACATGAGAGCGTCCCGGCGCGGGTCCATCTCGGCCTACCTGATAAAGCACCCCGACAGCGCCCGCATGGGGCGGGTGGTCAACTTCGGCGGCGAGGAGGCCTCGATATGGGGAGAGTGATGAGGGACTCGATGAGGGTGCGCCTCCAGGACACGATGGCCCAGCTGAAGGCGAGGTACAGGGCCGCCCTGAAGGACGGCGAGATGCAGAGGGCCTTCGACGAGCTCTGGCCCGCCTGGTCCAGCGAGCAGGGCGCCATGATCTACGCCGAGGTGATGTCCGCCCTCGACCTGCTGCTGCTGACGGCGGCCGTCGACAACAGGAGGGAGATCGAGAGGCTCTGGAGGGAGGTCGAGGGGGCGAGGCGGCTCATAGAGGAACTGATGGAGGCCGGGAAGGACGAGGGTTGACGGCTGGCTCCTGGATGTCCGCCTCGAGGGCGACCGGGCCCACCTCTGGGTCAGGGACCCCGACAGGGGCAGGGTGAAGCTCTTCGACCGATACACTCCGGACTTCTACGCCGAGCCGAGGGGGATGGAAGCGGGGCGTCTGGCGGGCCTTCTGGAGGAGCACGACGACCTCGCCGGCGCCTCCGTCGAGCGCAGGCTCTCATCGATCCGGGAGATGAGGGAGGTGGAGGTCGTCCGCGTCCGCGTGGCTCGGCTCGAGGACTACCGCTGCGTCCTGGCCCAGGTGGAGGCCCTGCCCTGCGTCGCCGAGGTCTACGACGCGGACGTGGAGCACGAGCTCAAGTACCTCTGCGACAGGGGCCTCGCCCCCATGGGGAGGGTCGCCGTCGAGGCGGACGAGCTCCGCAGGATACGGCGGATCGCCCCCGTCCCCGAGGGACTGGAGGTAGAGCCGCCGCCAATCCGGGTGCTGCGCTTCGGGGCGGACCTCGACGGCGAAGATGGCGCGGTGACGACCTTCGACCCCCGCCTCGAGGCGGAGTACGTCTTCAGGGGCCCCACGAGGCGGGTCCTCAGGGACTTCCTCGACCACTTCGCCGACATGGACCCCGACGTCGTCGCCTGCAGGGAGGGGGACCTCGCCGCGGTGCTCCGCCTCGGGAGGCACTACGGCCTCCGCAGGTTCGGGACCGACAGCGGCGGCGAACCGGAGCTGTACGGAGGGAGGGCCCACGTGAGCCTCTCCACCTACGGCCGCCTCGCCCTCTCGGGCCTCGTCGAGCGGGTCCGGTACACCCGGCTCCCGGCGAGGCTCTCCTCGGAGTGGGGCGCCGGCAGGGCCATAGAGACTAGGCAGTGTTACGAGGCCCGCCGACGGGGGGTCCTCGTCCCCAGGCGAGGCGGCTTCCAGCCCGTCATGACCCTGGAGGAGATGCTGAGGAGGCGGGACCAGGGCGGCCTCATATTCGCCCCCGACGTGGGCCTCCACGAGAACGCGGCGGCCCTCGACTTCGAGAGCATGTTTCCAAACATCATCGTCAAGAGGAACGTCAGCTACGAGAACATCCGCCTGGGCCGGGAGAGGGAGGGGTTCCTCGTCGACTTCACCCGGGAGACCCTCAAGCGGCGCCTCCACTTCAAGCACCTCAGGCACAAGTACCCAAAAGACTCCGAGGAGCGGTTCTGGTGCGAGGGCCGGCAGCTCGCCCTCAAGGAGATCCTGTTCTGCACCTACGGGTACAGCGGCTGCTGGGCCAACAGGTTCGGGAACTTCGACACCTTCATGGAGATCAACAGGGTCGCCAGGGAGACCCTCGTCGAGAGCATGGGCGTCGCCCGGGAGGCCGGGTTCAGGGTCGTCTACGGGAACAACGACAGCCTCTTCCTGAAGCGCCCCGGCGCGACCCGCGACGACTACGAGGGCCTCGCGAGGAGGATCGCCGAACGCGTCGACCTCCCCATGGCCATCGAGAACCACTTCAGGTTCCTCGTGCTCCTCCCCCAGAAGGGGGATCGGGGCATCGGGGCGGTGAACAGGTACTACGGGAGGACGGTGGAGGGCGGGCACGTCTGCAGGGGCATCGAGCTCCGGAGGAGGGACACGCCCCCCTACGTCGCCCGGGTCCAGAGGGAGGCCATCGAGGCCCTCCTCCGCCCCGACTCCATCGAGGGGGTGCGCACCGAGGGGCTGAGGCGGGCCCTCGAGGTCATCGACGGGTCCTGCCGGCGCCTCCGCCTGGGCGAGGTCCCCCACGACCAGCTCAGGGCCTCCACGGTGCTCAGGAAGGAGCCCGGCGAGTACAAGGCCAGGTTCCCCCACGTCGCCGCCGCCGAGGCCCTCGGCATGGCCGGCGCAAGGGTCGAGGCCGGGAGCCTCGTCGACTACGTCTACGTCGACGCCGGCCACAGTAACCCCTTCCGCAGGGTGAGGCCCGCGGCCCTCGGCAGGGGCGTGGACGTGGAAAAGTACGTCGAGCTGGTCAGGGAGGCGGGCCGCAGCATCCTGATGCCCTTCGGCGTTGACCTCAAGGCCGTTGATGAGATTCGGCCCACGCGGCTCAGCGACTTCGCCGGGCCGGCCGTGGGCTCCGGAGCGCCCGGTGCGGGGTGCTGAGCCTGGTTGAGTCCCGGCTCCACGGGTTCCTCAAGAAGGTCGGGATGGCCTTCCTCGTCAACCAGGGGTGCTTCCTGGTGGACTCCGAGGTTCCCCTCACCATGTTCGGGCAGAGGAGGCTCAGCGACCTGGACGGGCGCCACGTTATCGACGTGTGCGGGGTCAGTGAGGAGTTCTTCAAGCCGGATGACGGGCGCTCCGAAGGGCTGGGGGCAGGCGAGTACGAGCTGAAACGGAACATCCTAAGGGGTGTCGAGGTGAAGGTCTCCCGGTCGGACCTCCGGAGTGGCTTCGTCTGCTCCGGTTGCAACTACAACTACCTCCTGACCCCGATGAGGCTCACCTCCCCGTCGGCCATGTCCAGGGGCGTCGGCCTCATCGAGTACAACAGGTACAAGTTCTCGGTAGAGCTCGACGAGGACGGCCGCTTCTGCTTCGAGGGGCTGAGGGTCGTCAGGAACCCCTCCTTCAGGAGGATAAGGCACTACGTGGTGGACAACGCAACTGCCCACATGGCTCAGCGCAGGCTGACCGGCGAACTGGATGCCCTCCTCGACGAGATGGTCGAGGGGCACTCAGAACNAGGTTATAAAAGAGCCCGACAGGTGCCCGAATCCTCCGGAAAGCTATGTCAACTTCACGCCCGAGGGCGTGGCCGAGAGGACGTTTCTCCCGAGGAGGTACTCTATCGCGGCCTCAGTCTCGCTCCTGGTGAAGCCCCTGCGGGCCATCTCCTTCACGAGCCACGGGNTTGTGTACTCGAACCCGGGGATGCGCACCGTCCTGAGNATCTGATCGTAGCATGCCCTCATCCTCATCTCGCCTCTGGTCACNGTCCCCATGATGGTCTCCTCCCTGCTCGTGAGCGGCCTGGCGTCGATCCCCAGCCTCTTCCTCACGTACTCCGGGAAGCCCCGGGTCAGCGCGCCCCCGTGGAATGTGAGCACCCGCTTGGGGTGGCACCTCCTGATGAAGCTGAGGAGCTCCCTGAAGTCCGAGTGGTCGCTGAGGGGGAACGCCCTGCCCCTCNTCCTCATGATCACCGCCCATCCTGAGACGAGGGCCGTCTCCAGTCTCTCCCCCTCGATCTTGGCGCCCTTCGGGACCACAACGGCGCACCTCCCCCCCTCGAGGAGCTCTCTCCCCTCGGCGGACTCGGCGTCCACGTAGTCGAGGGCGTGTCCGTACTCCCTGTAGACATCGCTCACCCGTGTCGCGCTCCTCGCGGTCACGACAGGTAGCTTCGTCAGTGCGTTGAACGCTGATATGATCTCCTGGGCGTTCCCGATGGAGTCGGTCCTGAAGGCGGGCACCTTACCGCTGGGGATCGCCTCCATCAGGGCCCAGCGGACCATGTCGAGGGCGACCTCTCGCCGCTTCGGGAACTTGAACATGGGGGCCCCGAAGGTCGACTCTATCACGAGTATGTCGCAGCCGACTGCCTCGGCCGCCTCCATCGTGTAGCTGTTCCCGAGGCTGAAGTCGCCGGTGTATAGGATCGTCCCCTCTGGGGTTACTGCCTCGAACTGGGTGGACCCGAGGACATGCCCCGCGTTGTGGGCCCTCACCTCTATGTCCCCGAACCTGATCCTATCTCCGACCTCGATAGATCGCCAGTTATCGAGCCTCCTCCACCTCAGGCCCTTCAGAAGCCTGTAGGTCGGCTCAGTCGAGTACTTTACAAGGTCCGGGTACTTGAAGGCGGCGGCGTGGTCGGCGTGGGCGTGGGTCACCAGAACAGGGTAGTCCGTGGAGTTGTAAGTGGGGTCGAAGACTACCCCCGAGCCAGCGTACTCCACGATCACGCCCTTGCTGTACCTAACCGTCAGAGCCAGTTCCTGGTCCTCTCCTTCGGGNATAGCGGCCTTTGCGTATATGGTTTCGGGGAGGCCGTGGACCCTTCACCCGGCAGTCAGCATCAGGATCGCCCTGGCGAGGTCACCCTCGGCGTCCTCNAGGGCCGTCCGGGCCCGCTCCATGCTCACTCCCGTCTGCTGGGCGACGAGGAGGACGTCCTCCTCCGGGATCTCGAGCTTCTTCTCCAGCGCCTCCTCGGTCACGGTGCCCCCCGCCACCTGGTACATCCTCTGCCCCTGGACGTTTATCGCGGTGACGGCGGGGCCCTCGATGACTATCTCCCTCCTCGGCCCCTGGAGGATCACCCTCTCGATGTCGCTCAGCTCGTCCATCTTGAGGCCCATCTGCTTCATCATGCGGCGGGCGCGCCTGGAGCTGACCTTGGACAACCTCTTTCACCGTGAAAGAATATGGAGAGGGGGTTTTTAAGCGATCGACTTCTCGGCGGCCTTAAGGGTGTTGCTGAGCAGCATCGTGATGAGGAGCGGCCCCACCCCTCCCGGGACGGGGGTGATGGCGCCCGCCTTCTCACCGACGGAATCGGTGTCGACGTCGCCGTAGACCTTCTTCCCCTCGTAGTTGTTGCCGTTGTCGATGACTATGACCCCGGGCTTCACCATGTCCGCCGTGACCGCGTGCTTCCTGAAGAGCTCGGTGCAGAGCACGTCTGCCTCCTTCACCATTTCGGGCATCTCGGGGTCGTCCTTGCCGCAGAACGTTACCCTCACATTCATGTTGGCCAGCAGGGCTATCAGGGGCTTGCCGAGCCAGTTCGTGGAGCCGGCCACGACCCAGTGCTTCCCCTCGGCGTCTAGGTCGTAGCGCCTGAAGAGCTCCATGATGGCCTCGACCCCCGCTGGGAGGAGGCACTNCTCTCCCATCAGTATCTTCCCCAGCGTAGAGGGGGTGAGGCCGTCGACGTCCTTGTCGGGGTCAATGGCTTCGACGATCTCCAGCTCGTCGAGCCCCTCGGCGACGGGAAGCTGCACCAGGACGCCGTGGACAGCCGGGTCCCCGCTCAGCTCCTTTACGAGCTTCGCCGCCTCCTCTGTGGTGGCCTCCTTCAGGTGGTGGAACCGGGCCTCGATCCCGATGCTCTCCGCCCTCTTGGCCTTCATCTGAACGTAGCGAGCCGAGTACTTGTCGGACCCGGTTAGGACGAGGGCTAGGGTGGGCGTGACGCCCTTGCCCTTCAACTCCTCGACTTTGGCCCCGAGCTCCTCCATTATCTTGTCGGAAGTCTCCCTGCCGTTCAGAATGACGGCCATCTCAGCTCAGCCCCTTTATTACACCATTCTCGTCGATGTCCATACCCTCTGCGGCTGGCCTGGTCGGGTGTGCGGGCATGGTGTTGATGTCTCCACAGTAGGCGACTATAAACCCTACTCCCGTCGAAGGCTTCAGGTTCACGATGGGGAGGACATAGTCCTCGGGCGGGATTCCCCTCACCCTCTCGTTATCCGTCAGGGAGAGGGGGGTCTTAGCCATGCATATAGGCATCTTGTCGAAGCCGAGCTTCTCTATCTGCCTCAGGGCCTTCCGGGCGTCGGAGGACAGATCTATGTCGGCCACAGCGTACATGCTCTTGGCGATGGTCCTGATCTTCTCCTCGACAGGCATGTCAAGGGGGTAGAGGAACTTGAAGTCGGACGGCTTCTCGACCTCCTCGAGAACCAGCTTCGCCAGCTCGACGCCCCCGGGGCCTCCCTGGAGGACCGTGTCCGTGAAGGCGGCGGGCACGCCGTATTCCTTGCACCACTCGAGGACGGCATCGATCTCCTCCTGATGGTCCGTGTAGAAGTGGTTCATGCAGACCACGACCCTGAGGCCGAACCTCCTCGCGTTCTCGACCTCCTGCTTCAGGAGCGNGAGGCCACTCTTCACGACGTCGACGTTCTTGTCCGTCAGCTCCCTCGATCTGACGCCTGCGTGGTGCTTCAGGGCCTTGATGGTGGCCACGAGNACGACCAGCTGGGGCTTCAGATCACCGGCGCGTGCGGCTATGTCACAAAACTTCTCCATCCCGAGGTCGGCCCCGAAGCCCGGCTCCACGATGACTAAGGGCGCCAGCTTCAGGGCTGTTTTTATCGCGACCAGGCTCGGGCATCCGTGAGCGATGTTCGCGAAGGGCCCTCCGTGGACTATGGCGGGGGTGTTCTCCAGGGTCTGGACTAGGTTGGGCTTGATGGCATCCTTCATCAGTATCGCCATGGCGCCGACGGCGTTGAGCTGGGCCGCCTTCACCGGCTCGCCCTTGCTGTTGTAGGCGACGGTTATCTCGCCCATTCGCTTTTTCAGGTCCATCAGGTCCGAGGCGATGGCGTGAATCGCCGCTATCTCGGAGGCGGTGGTTATCTCGAACCCCGTCTCATAGGGGACACCACCCTGGTTTCCCCCTAGGCCTGCGACGATGTGCCTCAGGGCCCTGCTCTCGATGTCAAGCACCCTCTTCCACAGGATGTCGTGGATGCTGATGTCGAGCTTGTTCCTCCTGTAGATGTGGTTCTCCATCAGGGAGGTGAGCAAATCGTGGGCCACGGTTATCGCGTGGAGGTCCCCTGTGAAGTGGATGTTGATGTCCTCCATCGGAAGGACCTGGGCGTATCCGCCCCCGCAGGCTCCGCCCTTTATCCCGAAGACCGGCCCCAGGGAGGGCTGCCTGAGGACGACGATGTTCTTCTTCCCCATGTGCCCCAGCGCCTGGGCGAGACCTATCGCCATGGTCGTCTTACCCTCGCCCGTCCTCGTCGGGGTCACCGCAGTGACTATGATCAGCTTCCCATCAGGCCTATCCTTCAGCCTATTGTAGACATCAAGGCTTATCTTCGCCTTGTACTTGCCGTAGGGCTCGATGTCGTCCGTCGAGAGGCCGAGGCCCGCCGCGATCTCAGTGACGGGCTTGAGCTTCGCGCCCTGAGCGATCTCGATATCTGGTGGTATCGCCATTTTGATCAACAACCTGTGTAGGAGGAGTTATTTTAATAGTTTTATTAGTGCGATGTTGAACCTATTGGTGGGTGTCAACATGGTTAAGGTAACCTTCCTGAAGATCGGGTACATCGGCGCCACGACCCTCATCGACGCGCTTCTTGACGAGCGGGCCTCCCGCAAGGACATCTCAGTCAGGGTGGTCTCCTCGGGGTGCAAGATGGACGACGACGAAGCCGTGGACGCCGCCAAGATAGCGGCCTCGGTCCCCACCGACCTCTACGTCGTCGTGTCGCCGAATGCGGGTCTTTCGGGCCCGACGAAGGCGAGGGAGGTGCTCAAGGAGACGAGGAAGCCGATAATAGTCGTCTCGGACGAGCCTTCCCGGAAGGCAGCAAGGAGCCTCCCCGATGAGGGTATGGGCTACATCGTCCTCTACCCGGACTCGATGATCGGGGCGAAGCAGGACTTCCTCGACCCCGTCGAGATGGCCCTGTTCAACAGCGACGTGATAAGGGTGCTCGCCGTCACCGGCGTGTTCCGCCTCCTCCACACCGAGCTCGACAGGGTCATCAAGCAGATCGAGAAGGGAGAGAAGCCCGAGCTACCCCAGGTCATCGCGAACAAGGAGAGGGCCCTCGCCCACAGCGGCTTGGAGAACCCCTACGCCCACGCGAAGGCTATGGCGAGCTTCGAGGCGGCGAGGAAGGTCGCGGACCTCTCAACCGAGGGCTGCTTCAAGGTCCAGGAGCGGGAGAACTACATACCCATCGTCGCCGGGGCCCACGAGCTGATGAGGCTCGCGGCGCTCATGGCCGACGAGGCCCGGGAGGTCGAGAAGGCGAACGACTCCGTGAAGCGGGTCGTCCACTACAGGAGCGGCGAGCTCCGGAGCAAGGCGCAGCTCTTCTCCAAGTTCGAGAAGTAGCGGATCTCAGCGGTCCCTGTCCCTCCCCCTCCTCGTCTTGACGGCGACGCCAGTGCCGAAGGCGAGCATCTCCTCCCTGTTCAGGAGGGCCCGCCCCACTGCGAGGACCCTTCTTTTAGAGTCTATGACGACCACCTCGTCCCCGGACCTGACACTGCGGCCAGCCTCCAAGACATGTTTCGCGAAGACGTTCCGCCCCTGAGATATGAACTCAGAGACGTCGTCCATCACGGTAACCGTGTAGCCGAGGGACTCGACGCCGGACATAAGTCTCTCGGCGCCGGCGATCGTCAGGGTGAAGAGCCCGTCCGTGGGCCTCAACGAGGCGAGGAGTGTTCCCCCGACTCGGATCAGCCTTATCTTCCCCGTCCTCTTCGAGCGCTCCATCGACACCCCCTCGGGGAACAGAGCGGCGCCGCATCCGGGTCCGAACTGGTAGTCCGCTACGCCCCTGACGCGCCTCAGGTCCGGGTCCATCACGACCTTCCTAAAGGCGCTGAGGATTTATAGCCGATTCGCCCCATTCTAGGTGGGGAACGACGATGCGCTGTGAGGTTTGCGGCAACGAGATTCGAGGGAGGCCCTTCTACAGGATAATCGAGGGCGCGAAGATGACGGTCTGCGGGAGCTGCTCCAGGTTCGGCTCAGCCGACTGGGATCCCTCCGCCGTACAGGTGAGGGCGAGGCCCAGGAAGGGGCCCGCTCCCAGGCGCCCGAGGAACGAGGTGGAGGCCGCGGAGCACCTGGAGCTCGTCGAGGACTACGGCGAGAAGATCCGGAAAGCGAGGCAGAAGGCGGGGATGACCGTTGAGGACCTCGCCAAGAAGATCAAGGAGAAGGAGTCCGTCGTCAAGAAGCTGGAGCAGGAGGAGCTCAACCCCGACAACAACCTGGTCAGGAAGATAAGGAACGCCCTCGGCTTGGAGCTGCTGGTCGCAGGGGAGACGCCCGCGGTGCCCGCGACCGCGAGGCCGGTGACCGGCAGGACCCTGGGCGACATAATGAAGCTGAGCCAAACAAAGGAGAAAGAGGAAAAAGGCTGAGGAAAGACCGGAAAACCTGGAAATCCCATGAGAGACACAGTCCCTGAAAGCCCATTCGGCCCATGGAGGTTGTGAGGACTGCCAAGCACCAGGAGGGTGTACGTTATCACCGGAGTGCCCGGAGTTGGTAAGACGACGTTATCCTGTATGCTGGCCGAACTGACGGGGGGCGTCCATGTCGACCTCTCCGAACTGGCGGAGAGGAGGGGGATCATCTCGGGCTACGACGAGTCGAGGGGGACATCAATAGTGGATCTCGAACTCATGAGGAAGGAGCTGGCCATTCTCCTGGAAGGCGGTGAGGGGCCTCTGATCCTCGACGGACACTTCGCCCCGGAAGTCGTCCCCCCCGAGGCGGTTTTCCTCGCCCTCGTGCTCCGGAGGGCGCCCTGGATCCTCAGGGGGGAGCTCGCCGCCCGCGGCTTCCCCGAGGAGAAGGTCAGGGAGAACGTCGAGGCTGAGCTCCTCGACGTGTGCCTCGTCGACGCAGTCGACAGCCTGGGGCGTGAAAGGGTCTGCGAGGTAGATACGACCGGCAAGACACCCGGGGAGGTCTTGGATGAGGCCGTTTCGATCATCCAAGGCGGGAGACCCTGCCGCCGTGGACTGGTTGACTGGCTGGGGCGTGATGAGTCGAGGGCGCTACTGGGGGCCTGACCGGGTGTACGTCGTGGTGAGATGCCCCCGGTGCGGCGGCCTCCTCCTCGGGAAGACGGTAAACAGGACCAGGTCCTGCCCCCACTGCGGCCACAGGATGCCGCTGAGGGGCCTGAGGGTGCTCGGCAGGACGGACTCCGCTCGAGAGGCCGTGGCCATCATCCAGGCCCTCAAGGAGAAGGAGGCGGGCAGCAAGTAGCGCGAGATCCTCCTCTGATGGTCAAGAGCCTTTCTCGGACGCTCAGGAATTGCCCATTGATGAGACTCCCAATACATGGAAGTGCCAATGCGACCGGGGCGGGATCGTCGGCTCCGGCCAAGCAGTTCCCCATTTTTATATTACGTCGCGTAATTCTGTCTCCTAGAGGTGCAGGGAATGGCCGCCGTAGCGAGCAGGAAGTTCTTCGAGGAGCTGGGGCAGCTCGTCACCAAGCCGATCAGGGTCGAGGACAACAAGGGGAAGGTCCTGGAGGGCACCCTCCTGGGGTACGACAGCAGCACGATGAGCATCTGCCTGGGGGACGTCCCAGGGGAGCACGGCACCAAGATCCACAGGGTCTTCGTGTACGGTCCCACCATCGCCAGGATCTCGGCCTCCGAGCGGCCCTTCAACCTCGACGGGCTGGCCGAGAGGCTCGAGAGGGTCTTCCCCAACATGGTGAGGATCTACTCGGACGCCGGCATCATTGTGGTGATGGACAAGATAAGGGTCAACGAGTCCGGCGTGGTGGAGGGGACGGGCCCCGCCGCGGACCGGGTGCGGGACATATACCAGCGCTTCGTGAGCGAGACCGCCTAGAAGCCGCCAAAGAACCCCACTTTATTCCGACCAAGGAAAGGCCAGACGTACCTAGGGGCCCCGGATAGATCCCCCTACCGATTCGAGCATGTGAAATACCCCGACTCGACTTACTTCATGATGCCATGTCCTTCGAGCTGCGCGACCGGGACCTCCTCGGCCGGATAGGAAGGCTGAGGACCAAAGGGGGCACCGTGGAAACCCCCGCCTTCATGCCGGTCGTCAACTCCCTCTCCCAGGCCATCGAGCCGAGGAGGATGAGGGAGGAGTTCGGCTGCGACATAGTCATCACCAACGCCTACATCATAAAGAAGAACTTCGGCGACCAGGGGGACCTGGAGGTCCACCGGTTCCTGGACTACGACGGCGTCGTTGCGACTGACTCCGGGGCCTACCAGATACTCGTGTACGGGGAGGTCGACACCTCGCCGGAGGAGATCATCGAGTACCAGAAGCGGATCGGGTCGGACGTCGCGGTCATCCTGGACATACCGACGGGCTGGGACGTCCCCCGCAGCAGGGTCGAGTGGACGGTTGAGGAGACCCTCAGGCGCGCCAGGGACGCCGTTCCCCTCATCGAGGGCGGCGACACCCTCTGGGTCGGGCCGGTGCAGGGGGGCGCCCACCTCGACCTCGTCGAGCGGTCGGCCAGGGAGGTCGGCGCGTTGCCCTTCCAGATCCACGCCCTGGGGAGCCCGACGGAGGTGATGGAGAACTACAGGTTCCCGGTCCTGGTGGACATGATTATGGCCGCGAAGCTCAACCTGCCCCCCGAGAGGCCCCTCCACCTCTTCGGCGCGGGCCACCCGATGATGTTCAGCCTCGCCGTCGCCCTCGGGTGCGACCTCTTCGACTCGGCGGCCTACGCCCTCTACGCCAGGGACGGCCGCTACATGACGCCCCTGGGCACGGAGAGGCTCGAGGACCTGGACTATCTCCCTTGCTCCTGCCCCGTCTGCCGGGGGCACGGCGCCGAGGAGCTAAGAGGCATGCTGAGGGGGGAGCGGGTCAGGCTCATCACAGAGCACAACCTCCACGTCACGATGGCGGAGATGGAGACCGTGAAGCAGGCCATCTCCGAGGGCTCCCTGTGGGAGCTGATGGAGGCGAGGAGCAGGGGGCACCCGGCCCTGGCCTCCGCCCTCAGGCGGCTCTTCAGGTACAGGGACGCCCTGGAGAGGGGCAGCCCCTCCTACAAGGGCCGGGGTGTCCTCTTCTTCGACCACGGGGGCCTGGCGAGGCCCGAGATAACCCGCCACTTGTACAGGCTTGAGGTTCAGCACCTCCCCTCAACATCCTCGAATAAGCTGCTCTTGGTCTCGGCCCCGGACGGCAGGCCCTACAACAGGACCCGCCAATACTCGCTGCTGGAGAGCGCCCTGGAGGAAGGGCTGGGTGGCGCCGCCCAGGACATCCAGGTCTGCTTCTACGCCGCTCCCTTCGGGGTAGTCCCCGTCGAACTGGCCGAGACTTACCCCCTGTCCCAGTTCGAGGTCGCCGAGCCCGTCGACAGGGAGACCCTAGAGTTCGCGGCGGAGAGCGTGGCCAGGTACATAGCCCGAAGCAAATATGGTGAGGTCTTTATCTTCGCAGGGACAGGGGCCCTGGATGAGCTTGTCGAGGAAAAGAGCAGGGAAGCTTGTTTAGAGGGGGGAAAGAGGTTGGAGGTGGTCTCAGACCTGCAGCCATGGGGTGATGAGGCCCTGGGGCGACTTGTCGCCGTCCTCAGGGGCCCCTGACCCGGGTCCAACTAGGCACATTCGGCGTCCGCTATCTTCAGGACCTCGTTAACGACTCTGACGCCCTCGTCGATCTCCTCCTCGGACACGATTAGGGGCGGCGCGATGATCATGGTGTTCAGTATCGCCATGACGTAGACTCCCCTGTTGAGGGCCTCGGAGGCCATCTTGCCGAGGACGGTGGATTCAAACCTTTGGCGCCTTGTGGCGAAGGGCTCCTTCGTCTCCCTGTTCCTCACGGGCTCGACGCCCCAGAACAGCCCCTTGCCCCTGACGTCGCCGACGGAGGGGTGGTCGTCCGCGAGCTCCATCAGCCGCCTCCCTAGGATCTCCCCCATCTTCTTCGCCCGCCCCACGAGGCCGAGGCGCTCGTACTCCTCGACGGCGGCGAGCCCCACGGCGCAGGACAGGGGGTGGTTCGCGTAGGTCTGGCCGTGGCAGAAGAGGTTGTCACCCTCGAAGAAGTCGGAGATGGGCTTCCTGACGATGGTGGCGCTCAGCGGTATGTAGGCACTCGTGAGGCCCTTGGCGAGGGTCATGATGTCCGGGACCACGCCCCAGTGGTTGACGCAGAACCACTCGCCGGTCCTCCCGAAGCCCGTCATCACCTCGTCTGCGACGAGCAAGACGCCCTTTTCGTCGCAGATCCTCCTCAGCATGGGCATGTACTCGTCCGGGGGCACCAGGATCCCGTTCGAGCCTACGATGGGCTCCACGAAGACGGCGGCCACGTTCCCTATCCCCTCCATCTCGATGATGTCCCCGATGTACTCAGCGCACCTTATGCCGCAGCCCGGGTACTCCAGGCCGAAGGGGCACCTGTAGCAGTAGCAGTCCGGGGCGTGGACCACCCCGGGCGTCAGGGGGGCGTAGTGCCTCCTCGGGTCTCCTGTGAGGGAGATGGCCGCCGAAGTCGCCCCGTGGTACGACCTGAACCTGGCGACGAGCTTCGGGGCCCCAGTGTAGAAGCGGGCAATCTTGACGGCGGCCTCGTTGGCCTCCGCTCCTCCGAGGGAGAAGAATGTTTTGCAGAGGTCGCCAGGTGCAACCTCCGAGAGCTTCTTCGCCAGCAGCGCGGCGGGCGCCGTGGTGAATCCCGGGTTGACGTACGCGAGCTTCTCGGCCTGATCCGCGATGGCGGCCTTCACCCTCTCGTTGCTGTGCCCTAAGTTCGAGCACACGAGCTGGGAAGAGAAGTCGAGGTAGCTCCTGCCGTCGACATCCTTGAAGCGGCAGCCCTCCGCCCCAACTATCACCTTGGGCCTCCACGCCCTCTGGTACCTCCACGTGCCGAAGACGTGTTTGCGGGTCATCGCCGCATAATCCTCAACCAAGCATATTCACCTCAAGTAACGCGTAATGGTGTGAACCGTTATCTGATAAGGCTTAGCCCAGATAGTGCCTCCGGCCTCTGCTACTATTTATCAGAAAAGATATCAAACATGGTCCAACGTCGTCAGGCTACTTTCTCTTTAACGAGGATCAGGATCAGGGCGACGTCCACCAGCGCGAGGATGAGGTTCAGCAGGATGGGCACGTCGAATCCGAAGGCGTCGAAAAGGACTCCGCCTATGAAGGGGGCGGGGAAGGCGACGAGCCCCCTGAAGGTGGCGTACCCCCCGATGGCCCGAGCCCGCTCCTTTGGGTCGACGTTGCTCGCGATCCAGGCCTGCTCGGCGGGCATCCAGAAGGCGGCCGAGACGCCCATGATCGCCTGGGTCGCCAGGACGACCCAGAACTCCTTGGACAGGAGCAGGGCCCAGAGCAGGAAGCAGGAGATCATCTGGGAGATGGCTAGGAAGAGGACGTACCCCGCCCTGTCGGCGATCTTGCCGAGGGGTATCTGGAAGACGGCCATCGTGCAGGTCATGGCCGCCGACAGAATGCCGAGCATCGAGGGCGTGTATCCGTAGCCTTTAGTCAGCATCCCGTAGAGTATCCTGTGGCCCATGCTGAAGGCGAATAGGTCAACGGACATCGCGACGTAGAATCCCCTCAGGTTCGGCTTTGGCTTCATCGCTCCTATCAGCGATCTAGCGATCTGGGCCAGGTTGAACTCCCTATCTGGTTCCTCGGCCTTCGTCTCTCGGAGCTTCAGCAGGACCAGCAGCAGCGAGAGCAGCCCGACCCCCACGAAGATGGTGAAGACGGAGGGGTAGCCGTAGAGGTCAGCGATGAACCCGGCGGCGAGGGTGGCGACGAGGCCCGCCGCCATGTAGCCCGTGCCGATGATGCTGTACACGAATCCCAGTTGTGAGGGCTCGGCAAGCTCGGCCACCAAGGCGTTCCAGACCGGGAACATGGCGAAGGAGAGGCTCGTCAGGACGACGCCGATGGAGACGAGGTGCCAGGAGCGGGCGAGGATGAAGGTGCCCCCGGCGACGACCATCAGCAGCTCCCCGAGCGCTAGGAAGCGCTTCCTCCCGTAGGCGTCAGAGGCCTCTCCGAAGACCGGCTGCACGGCTATCCTCGTCACGTCCATGAGGCTCTCGAGGCCGCCGAGGCTGCTCATGGGGACGCCGAGGCTCAGGACGAAGGGCTGCCATACGACCATCCTGAGGTTGTCCCTGATCCCTCGGAAGGCCGAAGCTACGGCGAGGATCGTGACCTCGCCCATGCTCCTGCTTCTCTCCTGAGCCTCCATGCTGGACAACTCCCATCTGAGCCGGATCCGGTAGCTTTCTGCCACAGGTCCCGGAAGCCTGAGATATTCTGGGGAAGAGCTATTTAGGCGTAGCGGGGCCACTGGAGACGAATGATGAGGGCCTGTCCGAGCCTTCCACCTATTCTTCGTTCCTCTAACGTTAAATATGAACCTCAAGACATTTGGCGCGATGAATGCTGATATTAACCAAGAGACATGATTCTGTTGAGTCGATCTGAATGGTCTCAGAGGAGGACATCGCAGAGTTCGGCGACCTCTGGTCGCTGATGTACTACGTCTTCGCGAGGGAGATGGTGGACAGCTTCGGCGAGGAGGGCGAGGAGGCACTCAGGAGGGCGATTCGAGGCTACGGGAGGGCCAGGGTGTCGAGGTTTAGAAGGAAGCACGAGGAGCAGGGCCTGCCCATCAGCCTCAGGTCCCTTTTCGAGCACTACGACCTCCCCGGGCACCNCGGCACNGAGAAGGAGCGGACGGTCTTCGAGGACGACAGGCTCGTCTCGTTCACTTACGTCTGCCCTTACGAGAGGATCTGGAGGGNNAGGGACGGGACGGATCTAGGCTTGATCTATTGCCAGGAGTTCCACCACGCGATGTGGCAGGCCTACCGCCCAGACCTGAAGGTGGAGATACCAGAGATACTCACCAAGGGCGACCCCCACTGCAGGTTCGTGGTGACCCAGCCCAAGTGACGAGGCAGAGTCGACTCCCCTCTTCATTGAGTGATCATAGCAGAAATCTTCGAAAAAAAGGGGTTTTGAGGAGGGTTTACCCGGTTTCCTTGTACCAGCTCTCGGGGGCGACGTCTGACTCGGGGTCGTAGTCCGAGGGGAGCAGAACGTCTATCCCAAGAATCTCGGTGATGAAGACCTCAAGGACCCCCTTCACGACGGTGCCCTCCTCAAGGTGGCCCCCTATGGTCGGGACGTCCCAAGCGCCGCCGGTGACGAAGTGGATCGCAGGGAAGGGCTCCTCTTGCCCCTTCATGATCCGGGGGTGGATGACACCGCTCATGGAGAGGATCATGCTCTGATTCTGGATGGTAGCCGCGGACTCGTTGTGCCAGTTGCCCGGGTCCGAGGTGTCCGGCGCCCACATCAGGAACCTCGTAGGTTGCAGGCCGCCCATGAAGGCGGCGTGGATCTTTGCGAACCTGATGCCGTGGTCCTTGGCGAACTGCTGGATCGCCAGGTAGACGTCCGCGCCCGTGGTCAGCCTCAGGATGAATTCCCTGCCCCTACGGGCCTCCACGACATGGTACTCCGTGGGCCCGCTCGCGTCCCGCTCCCATTTCTCCTTCATCTTGCCTCGGTCCATAATGGTCTCAACTATCTAATATCTCATGCCTCCTGCTCTAGCTCATAAGAAAAAAGTCTACTCCGACCGTGACGACTACTTGAAGCACGTGGACTACGTCGCCGACATCATATGTGTGGGTCTTCTAGAGGGTCTGTTGCGCCTAGCCTCCTCCTCTCAAATACTATCATCTTAAAAACAGAACATACAAACTTAATCTGTCCAGAAATGCCGCTGAACGGTGAAAGGGCCTACCAGCTCATGCAGAGCAGGGGAGTGGACGCCCTCATCGCATCGTCCACGGAGAACGTGTACTACATCTCGGACTACTGGAGCCTCGGGAAGAAGCTGGGCTGCGGAGTCGAGGCGTACGCCATCCTCCCAGCGAAGGGCGGTCCCGCGGTTGTTGCGCCTATCGCCGAGGCCGACCTGATAGTCGACAGCGGGACCTGGGTGGAGGACGTCCGCTTCTACGGAGAGCGTCACGTGGAGCTGGGGGAGCCCGAGGAGCCCTCCGAGCAGACGCAGGTGCTCCTGAAGACGTACGCCGAAGCAAAGCCGGAGGCGGACGGCGTCACGGCCCTCCTCAAGGCGCTTGAAGAGAAACGGCTGGCGAAGGGCGTGATCGCCCTCGACTCAACGGGCATGACGCCGGGACTACATGACTATGTCCTTGAGAAGCTGCCAAATGCGAAGATAATCGACGGGGCGGAGCTGCTCCACGAGATCAGGCTCGTCAAGACCGGCCCAGAGGTGGAGAGGATAAGGAGGGCCACGGAGATCACCGAGAAGTCGATGGAGGACGCACTCGAGATCGCCCGCACCGAGATCACGGAGCTGGACCTCGCTGGGATGTTCGCCTACTCCGTCGCCTACGACGGCGGGAGGGTGACCCAGGCCCTCATCGGCTTCCGGGAGAGGAGCGCCTTCCCCAACCCGGTCCCCTCGATTTTCGAGGCCCAGAGGCGCGACCTCGTCCGGATGACCCTCGGCTGCACCTGGGATTACTACCACTCGAATGTCTCCAGGACGGCAGTCATTGGGCCCCCTCTGGCGAAGGCGAAGAATAGGTGGCAGGTCGTCGAGAGCGCCCAGGACGCAGCCCTCGACGCGATAAAGCCGGGAGTGAAGCTCTGCGAGGTCTACGCCGCGGCGGAGAAGGTGCTCAAAGGGGCGGGCCTGAAGGGGTACGCCTCGAGCATGGGCCACTGCCTGGGCGTCGAGTGCAACGAGAGGCCCTGGATCGGGAGGGACGAGGAGAAGGAGCTGCTCGAGGGGATGGTCGTCAACGTCGACGTGCCGGTGTTGGAGTTGGGATGGGGAGGCGTCCAGCTCGAGGACACGGTGCTCGTGACCCCAGGTGGCTACGAGATGCTGACGAGGACGGATCGCACCCTCTACGTCCTATAGCAATCGAAGANACNGATGAATCTGTTCGCAAGTAAANAGGGCAAAAAACGGCTTNGAGCATTGTAGAAAGAATAGTGCTGCTATTCTACGTATATTGCGGGCCTGTAAGGCTTCGCCCGGGGCGCCCTNTTCTCGGGGTCGTGGATCCAGGGGTCGCTCTCGTTCTCCACGGTCACCTCGCAGCCGAACTCGGCCCCGAAGAAGCTCGCCGCGTCCTCCAGCAGCTTCGACTCGTTGACCAGCTTCAGGCCCAGCCTCCTCCTCGCCGTCTCGGCGGGGGTCCTCATAACGTCCTCGACCACGCCCCGGGCGAAGGAGGGGACCTCCTTTGTCCTGGTCTTCACCTCCTCGTCCCTGAAGGAATCCCTTATCAGGGTCCCCACATCGAGGGTCCCCGCCTCCGCCATCCGCAGCGCGTTCAGGTAGACCTTCCACTTCCATGTCGAGGCCGTGTAGAAATGGATCCTGCTCGGCCTGATGCCCGTCACCTGGACGATCTTCTGGACGTCCTCGATGCTGGTCCGGACGACCGACTCCAGCTCCTCTGCCTCGGGCCTGACCATGGAGCCATCCGGCTCGGGCCACGGCGCGAAGGCGACGAAGCCCTCGTTGCCCATGGCCTCCCAGATCTCCTCGCACAGGTGTGGCGTGAATGGGGTCAGGAGCCTCACCTGGGCGTCCATCACCGTCCTCAGGACGTGCCGGATGGCTAGCTTCCTCTCCCCCCGCTCCAGTTGGGTCGCGACCCTCCTCCTGTACCAGTCCAGGTCCTGGTTGAGGTCATACAGGGCTGAGTGGATGGTCTTCCTCACCTTCATCTCGGTCATCGCCTCGTTCGCGTCGCGGATGTATCCCTGTAGGCGGCTAAGCATCCACATGTCGATCTCAGTGAGCTCCGCGCAGTGGTTCGAGGGGGCGGAGATTATCTCCATTGCGCTCGCGTGGAACTTGTCCAGGTTGTCGGCCATCGACTTCGCCAGCTCCGGGCTAAAGTCCGCATCCTTCAGCGGCTCCGCCGTGATCATCAGGGAGAGCCTCAGGGGGTCGGTCCCGAAGCGGTCGATGGCCTGCGCCAGCGGTATTATGTTCCTCAGGGACTTGCTCATCTTCTGCCCCTCCATCAGGACGCTGCCGTTGACAACTATGCCCCTCGGCCAGTACTCCCTGGGCCAGACGGCGTCGTGGTTGAAGATCATGAATGTCAGGTGGTTCGGTATGAGGTCCCGTCCCGAGTGGCGGGCGTCCAGCGGGTAGAAGTAGGCGAACTCCCGCCTGATGCCCTCCAGGTCCTCGACGGGGATGCCCGTCGCCTCGGCCACCGCCTCCGGCGAGCCCGATCCTAGGAAGACGTAGTCCCAGAACTGCTCGGTCAGGGCTTCGGGGTCCGGCCTCAGCCGGCTCAGCCACCTGACGACCGTGTAGTAGGCCATGTATATCGTAGAGTCGGATAGGGCCTCTATGATCCACTCTGGCGCCCACGGGAGCCTGGTGCCGAGGCCGACGTTCCTGGCGCATGCCTTATTCTTCAGCCAGTCGATGACGTGGACGTACTCCTGCCTCAGCTCCCGNGGGATGATCTCCATCATCTCCANGTTCTCGTGGGCGAGCTCCTTCCATGCCGGNTCGCCGTAGTCGATGAACCACTGGTTCTCGAAGATCTTCACGATGACGTCTGAGCCGCACCTACACTGGACGGNCTCGATCAGCTCGTACATGGTGGTGGCCNCCCCGTCGGCGATCATGTCCTCCTTCACCGCGTCCTTCGCCCTCTCCACGGGCATCCCGGCGTACCTGCCGGTGTTCCCCCTCAGCCTGCCGTTGTGGAACTCTTGGCTGTAGACCTCTTTGGTGGCNTTCTCCAGCCTCGGGTCGTCCTGCTCGGTTATCCCCATCCTCTCGACGATGTCGACGGCGGGGCTCTCCCCCCAGCNGGGCAGTTCGATGATGGAGACNGGCCTGAGCTTCGACACGTCTCCCTGCTTCAGGTTGTACGCCTCGAAGGCCTTCTTGGGCGCCTTCTTCAGCTGCTCTAGGGCGACGTAGTCGAATGGGGCGTGGGCGGGCACCGACATAACGACCCCCGTGGCGTTCTTCGGGTCCACGAAGTTCGCGGGCAGTATGGGCATCTCGCTCCCGGTCATGGGGTTGGTCAGCGTCCCCCCGATCAGCCGCGCCCCCAGGAACTCGGAGACGACCTCCACCTTGCACCCCATGAACTGGAGCTTGTTGGCGGCCTCGGCGCTCACGACCCAGCTTTCTCCGTCCACCCTCACCTCGACGTAAAGGGTCTTGGGGTTCAGCCACATGTTGGTGACACCGAAGACGGTCTCCGGGCGGAGCGTCGCCGCGGGGTAGACCATGTCCCCCCTCCTGAACTTGATTACGGTGAACTCCTCTATCTCGGGCTCCTTGTCCCCGACGGTGTCGTGCTGGCCGACGGGGTTCCCGCAGTGGGGGCACCAGCCTACGGGGTGGCTCCCCTGGGTTATGTACCCCCTCTGCCGGAGCTTGGCGAACTGCCACTCGATGAACCTGCTGTAGTAGGGGTCGACAGTCGTGAACTCCCTCCGCCAGTCGATGCTGAAGCCCATCCTCTGCATCCCGTCCTTGATCTCCTGGGCGAAGTACCTTGCCATTCCAACGGGGGTCTCCAGTTCGTGCAGGTCGCCCTCGGGGATGTTGTAGATGTTGAGGAAGGTGTCGAGGAGGTCGGGGTCCTTCTCCTTGAGCCGCTCGACCATGGCGATGACCGGGGTCC
>JGI2171J19970_10000140_pt1 | contig 31615 bp, 26 predicted proteins | sample DeeMarSWOR324_28_FD_19970 | JGI IMG/M metagenome (IMG submission 19970) | reverse complement strand
ATATGTCCCCAACGGACTATCATAACGAGTTAGAAAGAAGGTCTCCGGCATGACATCTGATCCGTCGGGCTTACAGATTTTGCAAGCCCGGTAGCCGCTAGCCCTAGCTTCCTCGCTTGAACTGAAACGTACCAAGTTCTCTGACTTGGCGCGCTTGCCAGCGGGGCAGTCCGGCCGGCAATAAATCCTTGTGGTACGACAACCAATAACGATGGTAGCCTTACCTAGCTCAATATTCATGGCGCCTCCTTCTTTCTGAACATAAATAATCCCGGCAAAGTCAAGCCTGTGTAAATATAACAAAGAAGTATCACTTGAGGCTCTCTATCAGGTCCTGACGGCTTGTCATCACTGAGACCGTATCCAAAAATTCCTTCAATGAAGCACTCTGACTCCTCAGCTCCCTTAACTCAATCCCGATCGGGCTAATTGCGGTTGGTCTAAATGATAAGAATTCCCTCAGTTCCATGGAAAATATAGGTGAAGTGGCCTTGTGTGTCAACGGAAAAGCGTCCAACACATATGCGGTTCTTGGCTCAAGCTATGGCGGGAGGGCGACTTCCTGGTCCTCAATGAAGCCGATCACCTTCATGGTTCCCTAGCACTTAGGGCGGGCCTCAAGAAGCAGATGTTGTATGCCTTCACCCTCCTAAAGAACTTCGTCTGGAAAAGAGCATGGAGATGTCTTTTTTTACCATGAATACCCCGAAGTGCCATTCAGCCTTGAGTCGCTCGACCTGGAGGCTCTCGACAGGCTCAAAGGGTTGCAGCAAGGAAAAGTAATCCAAACGCCATTACTAAGATGGAAGCGGTAGCCTCGATGCCCCGTTCTATAGTCTCGGTAAGCCTGCGTCGGCGCTCCAATGCCCCCAAGGCCAGGTTCTTGCCGGCAAGTCCCGCAAGACCCGCTGCCGAGATTGTCACCGCCATGCCCAGGATCAGGAAAAAAGCCAGCAGCAACCCTAATCCTACTAGGTTCAGGGAGAGGCAAAAGAGCATCACCAACACCACTCCAGGACAAGGTATCATGCCCACAGCCAGTGCCATCGCCAGTGGACCCCCCTTTCTTTCCTTCAAGCCCCTTGCCGGATTCGACCCATCGTTCCTGGCCCGCCTGCTCCACGAAAGCAAGCTTCTAGTCAGCAGGCCCGCTCCTAGCAAAACGATCAGGCTATAGCTTATAAGTTGGGTAGTGCGGGTTACGCTCTCCAGAGGACCAGCGATCCCTCTCTTGAGCACGAACTGCACCGCCACCACTAGCAGTACCGCGGACAGACCGTGGAAAAAGGCTATCAAGTTGCCTAAGAGGATTCCCTCGCCTAGTTTCCTCCCACGAGAAATCAGATAGGATGTGGCCACGGCCTTGCCGTGGCCAGGACCAGCGGCGTGTAGCACGCCGTACAAAAATGCGATCATTATCAAAGACAGTAGAGGCCGGAGGCTGCCTGTTTCCCTAGCTTCCCTGGTCAAGCGAGCCATCTTCTGGTTGAGATGCTGCTGCCAGGCAGCGATCCTGGCCAGAAATGGAGGTGGCGGCCCCGTGGCAGCTGAGACCTTCTGGGGGCTATCCTTTGAAATGAAGGGATTCTGTCCCCTTACCAAGGGCGTTATGGTAAGCAACAATAGGGCTATCAGAATAACAGTGACTAACCTAGCCATGTTTCCGTTTAAACCTTAGAATCACCTCTACGGGATGAATCTGGCCGTAATAGTAGGCCTCCTGCGGGTTTTTGGCAATACGGTAACTGATTTCAAAATTCGACACGTTTTCCACCTTCACAGGCTGGTCTTTGGCAAAGACCACCAAGGTATAATAGGTGGGGTCGTATTGCGATACTATGAACTCCTTGAAGGTCGAGCTCGCTTTGACGTGGCAAGGAATCAAGAAATCATAAATGAGTTTGCCTCCTGCCAGCACTGCCGAAAAGTCCTGGATATACTGTACCTTGAAAGGTCTTCCTTCAATCTTGATAAAGGTAAAATAGTCAAAATTGATTAGGTTAGCAAAGGCCTCCTTCTCTATCATTCTTATCTCAGAACCTTCCAGCCTGTTATTGTGGTTCCGGTCATAATCTCCAGCTATCATGCTGCTGAAGAATTCGTCAAAGACCCATCTCACTTGTATGCCCGCCAACCCTTGCTGATCAAAAACGATCGTGAGGCAGTTCTCAAGAAAAAGGTGGGGGTGGGAAAACGCCATAATAGGACAGACAAATAGGAGCAAACCCACAACCACTAAAAATGCTCTCACTCGAAGCTTCATGAGTTCTAGCTCGAAAAGCCATTTCTAAGGGTCTCTGATAATAGGAATTCCCTTAGTTCGTTGGAAAATATAGAACAAGTTGCCTTGTGTGTCAAGGGGAAGGCATCCACAATATATGCCGCTATTGCCTTAGGTTATAGGGGGAGGGCTTGTCAGGGGTTTCAGAGGCCTCCGTTGACTCCCATGGGCGTCTCTAAACCTAGGAGGTATAAATCTCAAGCCGATAATCAGGATCTTTATATAATTGATCCTCACTGGGTGGGATCTGAGAATCTGCCTCCGGCCCATGGGGGCCTACGCCCCGGGGGGAGTAATCTAAGCGGATATCTACTGGTGGAGCGTTGCCCCTGGCTGAGGGTTTTTTGATTAACCAGATCCCTAAGTGCTTCAAGATCTTTTTGACCTGCCCGCCATCGCGAGCTCAGGCGAGACGGGTGGGTGACTTCCTGGTCCTCAATGAAAGATAAAATTCGCATCCGACCCTCGCATTTTGGGCACGCCCTGTTGAATAGGGTTCCCTCTGGGAAATTCAATCAGGCAGGTAATGGGGTCTACCTCATATATTTTTTAATCAACCTTGCCCAATTCTTCCGGTTTTCTTTTGAATCCTCTTCCGGTTCAATAGTATAAGGTATCAACCCATCCTGGTCTTCCTTTCGCCGTCTCCCACGGGAGATGTTGCTGTAGTAGCCATAATAGCGGACCATCTGTTCTCCTTTATCAGGTATATGAGAAGACATCGCAGCGAGTGTTTACATCCCGACTATCGGCGGGGCCATTCTAGGGCATCAAAGACCTTCTGTTGCCTGCCGTACTTTGATTTGTATACCACAAAAGCCCCCAGAGGTTTGCCTCTGAAGGCTTTTGTGGTATACATTTTATGCTAGGCGGCTATGAAGTTGGTTGCTATGAAGTTTATAACTGAATCTGGTTCTTTAAGATCAATCCCTCAATTTTCAGACCCCGTCCCCGCCAGGCAGGATCTGCGACATCCCGGTACTCCCTGGCCCAGACCGAGTTGCATGGCCGGAGTTCAGTAAGCACCGCTTCTAAAATGTTGGACGAGCAATAGCTTATTCGGACCAAGTCGCAGGCAGTATCAAGAATCTAGTATCCAGAATCGTTTGGTTGATGCGACTAATCGTACGATATGCAAATCATTAGGCAAAAAAGGAAATTCCTAAGCATTTTAATCATCAACTTCACTTCAATTAGTTTTCTCAAATCATATCACATTCCTTAAAATCTTATTCTGGCAGCATTCCTTCTGCCTCTCCGGTCAATACAATTACCCCGTCTTGATTCTTTAGTGTCGAATTGATTTTAAGCCGGTTTTTTTTTGGATTCTTACCGACTAATTCTGATTCAACTGTTATGGTATCTCCTATCTTAACAGGTGCCTTGAATCTACAAAATTGGGAAATGTGCACACCACCCAAACCAACAATGTCTGTTAACGTATAATCAATTAACCCCGCGACTAATCCGCCGTGAGCTATCCGGCCTTTAAACATTGAATTCTTAGCAAATTCTTCGCTAACATGTAAGGGATTGAAATCTCCACATATGCCAGAAAAGGCAAAAATATCTGCCTCTGTTATGGTCTTTTCAAATATTGATTTATCGCCTATCTTTAGGTCAGCAAAAATTTTTTTAATCATCGTGAAATCCCTCCTTTAGCTACTCACCTGAGGCGACGTGATTTAGATAATCTTACAAGCAATAGACATCTAATGTGATTTATTGTGTTTATTATGTTAAATTATATTAACTGCTTTTCAGTTTTGAAACTGCCCATTCCTTTAGTTTAATCTTATTGACTTTCCCGGCTCCCAGCAATGGCCAATTATTCCCGTTAATAAATAAAACATTCTTTGGAACCTTAAATCTAGCCATCTTATCCCTGCAAAATTCTATTACATCATCTTGTATTAAGCTTACTCCTTCTTCTACTTCAATAACAGCGGTCACTGTCTCCCCCCATTTCTTGTCTGGCACCCCTATGACCTGAACGGATTTAACGCCCGACAGCTCTTCCAATAAGACTTCAACCTCCCTTTCCGATATATTCTCCCCGCCACTTTTAATCATCATCTTGTATCGTCCACGATAAACTACATTACCCTCTTCATCCATCCAACCATAATCTCCTGAATGGAAATATCCCTCCGAATCAATAGCCTGCTTTGTTTCCTCAGGAGCTTTGTAGTACCCTTGAAACCTGCTCCATCCTCGCAGGCACAGCTCACCCCCTTCATTAGGAGGAACTCTCTGTCCAGTGCTTGGGTCTACAACTTTGGTCTCTATCCCTGGCCATGGCTTTCCATTTGTGAATTTCCTTACCTTGTAATCCGTCTCATTTGGCGGGACGCTCACGCCAGTTCCTTCAGTAAAACCATAATGATGGGCTATTATCTCGAGTTTTGGAAATATTTTTTGACATCTATCGTACCACTCTGGACCGGTTGCAAGAAGGACAAATTTCACTGAGCTTAGATCAAAATCCTTAAACTTTGGATGGTCACTGATTGCATTGAAATGAGCATCAAAACCGCCATATAGACTTATTTTATCATCTTGAATGATAGGTAGTATTTCGTCTGGCGCGAACTCGTTAACATGCACCGAGCAACCTACACTTAGTGCTCCTAGAATGTAATAGACGCATCCCGCAATATGATAGAATGGTAAAAAGCACAATAATTTATGTGATGAGTTGAGATTAAATGTCTTACCGAACAAACTTGCACCAATACCTAATAAACTAGTATGACAGTGCATGGCACCCTTAGGGAATGCTGTACTCCCGGATGTAAAAAGTATGTTACAAATATCATCTGGTTTCACTTGATCCAAAAGACAATCAACAGTAGCTTCTTTATAATCACTGCCCGAATCCATAACCTGATAGTAATCGTAACAATAAGGATATGTATTTTTCTCTGGGCTGAAGCAGATTATCTTTTCAAGGGAAGGGAGTACCGTAGATTGGATCTTCTTTTCCTTAGCTAATGCTATCTCAGGATCCACTTCCGATAGAATTTCCAGATATTTTCCGTACCTTAATTTGTCAGTAGTTATTAATACCTTTACATCTGCCTGCCTCAAAACAAATTCGATCTCCCTCTTTTTGAAATTCACATTAATAGGAACTATTTTGGCACCTATGATATTAAGTGCATACTTCGCATAAACCCACTCCAGTACACCTCCAAAAATAGTGCCTACAGAGTCACCCTTTTTGATGCCTAGTTTGTCAAGTCCTGTTGCCAGCTTACAAGCTACATCAAAAAGTTCTGAATAGGACAACCTTTTGTTTTTTGAAGCTATAGCCTCTTTGTTTCCCCATTTTTTAGAGGCNTCCTTTAACGCTTTNCCAATTGTCAANTTCTTCCACTCGAGCTCATGCTCTTTTTCTCTCTTCAATTTCATGTGAGCCGTCCTATCCCAAGATCCCTTTGTGAGGTCTTCCTTCTCTTTTTTTCTCCTTTAGTTCGACGGGTCGATCCTCAACAAAATCTTTGAAAAGTACCCCCATTTCCTGGTTTTTTATCACTATCCAATAAGATCATTTTTTCTAACAAAGGACACTTGGCCCAAGCCTCCTCTACAGTCTGGTAATACTCCGCGCCGGCTACACCCACGCTAGATTCAGAATTGTCAATAATATACTCGGTTTCATATGTGGTGAAAACCGTATTGATAGGAACCATGCTGGCTCCAATCCTGTTCAATCCAAACCAGACAGATAGATACTCTGGCCGATTGGTAAGCATTATGGCTACACGATCACTTTTTTTCATACCTTCCGACAAAAAGGCATTAGCTACTTTGTTTGCCAGATCGTTCATCTCTCTAAAGGATATTTCCTCGTCTTTGAAAAAGACAAAGGTCTTCTCACCGTACTTCCTGGCAGCGTGGTCTAAAAGAGAACCAATTGATTCCATCTTTCTTTTTCTCCTAAATCTTTTGCCAATACAAATGCCCCAGAGGCATTTTATACTGATAAGAATTCCCTTAGTTCCATGGAAAATATAGATGAAGTGGCCTTGTGTGTCAAGGGGAAGGCATCCACAATATATGTCGCTATTGGGTTAGGCTATGGCGGGGGGACGGGATCTGAGAATCTGCCTCTCTCCGAGGTGTAGGCTCCACACGACCCGGAGGGCAGGCCCTGTTAAATTGTATGATCCAGTATCTGCTAACATTCGTGCTTTCCAGCGGATTTACAACAAGGAGAATGTTTGAAGAGGATTATTTCACAGGGTGAATCTATGGTGTTAATCAACTGGAACCAAAGCCCATGCTTTAAAGAAGCTGTCGACGTCCCAAGCCATTAAATCAAGACCTCCAGGTCTTCCAGCGGATAGGAGACACAGGAATGAACGTAGCCAAATTGCCTGTCTGACTTTCGAACCAGGGCTCCAGCGGGCTGGAACACCTTTCCCGACAGAATCTTGACCCTGCACATACTGCACTCACCAGAGCGACACAGAGAGGGCACCACTATCCCCTTTTTCTCCAACGCAACCAGCAATGGCTCGCTGGCTCGGGCCTCAACCGTGGCGGTGCCATGTACCTCTACCGTGAAGACATCATCGGCCCTTATCTCCTGCGGCCATCCAGGGTAATCGCAGATATTAACCGGTGCACCATACACCTCTTTTCTTATTCTCCTGGCCGGGATGTCCAGTTTTTCCACCTCAGGTATACAGAAATCGTACATCTCCTGTGGGCCGCAGAGGTAAAATGTCTTATCCCTTAAATCACCCAAGGTGCCGGCGATAAGGTTACCTGTGATCAAGCCAGCGTGACCTTCGTATCCGTCCGGGGGATTTTCGATTACCGGGAGGTAGTGAATATTTTCGAATCGCTCAGATATGTCGTGTAACACATCATGAAATATGGCGTCCTCTAGGCCCTTGTTGCCATATAATAGGTATACGGTTCGATCCAGACCGCACTCAACTACCTCACGAATCATGCTCATAAAGGGTGTGATGCCGCTGCCGCCCGCAAGGCACACCATGGTTCTGCTATGGAAAAGGGGGTTGTGATAGAAATTCCCGGCAGGCCCCGAACTTTCCAGGATGTCGCCTCTCTTTACCTCATCAAGCAGATAGCTGGACACCAGGCCGCCCTCAACCCGCCGTACCGTGATATCATAGTACCCGGTCTGATTAGGCGCCGAGGAAATGCTGTAGGGCCGGCTCGTTCGTATCGCCCCTATTTCAAGGACAAGCGCGATATACTGCCCTGCTTGAAAGGGAGGGAGATAGTGATCTTGGGAAACCAGTCGAAGGGTCTTACTCGAGGGTGTCTCCTCTATTATGTCCGAAACACGAAGCCTCAGCTGAGGCGGATGCAAACGGTTGATATACTGATCAACGGAGTCCTTATCAAAGGTGTACGCCACCCCATACTTTCTGCATGCTTCAATGTCCCGGATAATATCATTGTACCCGTCAAATTCCTGAATAACCTTCGTTGTCATGGTGTCCCCCCATTGTGCTCCAATTCCCTTATTATACCCTTGGCTGCCGATGCCCCGGACTGTAAGGTCGTCTGGAATCCGGCATCACCGACCCACCCGCTCGCAAAATAAAGGCCCTTGATAGGAGACCGCCGTGATGGCTGAAAGAAAAGGGCGTCTTTTGTGTGGTGTTCAAATCCGTAGATTGCCCCACCGGGATGACCAAGATAGCGCATATGGGTGAGCGGTGTGGCTACCTCAATCTCCTCGATATGCTTCCTCAAATCCGGGTATATCTCTTCCACCCTGCTCAACATGGCTTCGGCACATCGGTATTTTGCCCTTGCGTACTGTGTCGGGGGTATACGAAGCCACGGTTCAGCAAATTTCAGGGTAACCAGAGCTACCTGGCAGGCACCCTGTGGAGAAAACTGTGGATCAGCCACATCGTAGCAGCTGAGAACCATGAGGTCGGAGTTGATGTCCAGTTTCCGCATTTGATTGTAGGGTAGATCCGTAATATCCGTGTGGGATAGGATAAAGCTCGTCGAATCAGTAATACCCAACTCCCCCGGCTCACGATCAAATCCCATAAACACCACAAATGCGGAGGGGCTGAGGCTCCGTCCTCTCATCTCCCTTAAGGNCTCGCCAGGTACGTGCTCGGGGTCAATGAGCTCCACATAGGTGGAAACCTGGGACGCATTGGAGACAACATATCTCGCCGGTATTTGATCTCCATTTTGTGTGATGATGCCCTGTACGGCCCCGTTTTCTACTATTATCCGCTTAACCCCGCAATTGAAACGGACAGTGCCGCCGTTTGAAAGGAGTTTATTTACCATCGCATTGGAGAGGGCCTGAGAACCACCCCTTATATGAAATGGCTTGAATTCTATAAAGGTGAAGAAAAGCATCGCCAGGTAAGGGAAGGCCAGGCGGTCGGGAGGTAACCCAAGAAAACCCCAGTAGACTGACAGGACTGCCTTGAGCAGTGGGTCGGAAAACAATTCATCCAGTACCTCCTTGGCATTCTTGAACGCGTACTCATAGAGCGCAGGATACTTTTTGCGGGAAATATCGGGATCCCTGAAGTAAAAGGCGGCGAGCATCTGATTGGCGTATCTGTAACATAAATCAAAGAACCTCTCGATACCTTCCCTTTCCTGGGGGAACAGTCTGTGAAGCCCCTCAACAACCTGGGACCTGTCAGCCTTGAGCTTCACATCAAGTCCATCGGGCACCACTACCCTGTAGAGATCGGACATCTCCACAAACTCAAGATCATCCAGCACCCCAAGGCTGCCCAACATCAACCGAAGGGGACCAGGCTTATCAGAGGTTCCCATTCCACTGAGCTGGTGCAGTGCCACCTCAAACTCAAATCGCCCACGGCAAAAGCTTGTCGCGCATCCTCCTGGTATATTATGCCGCTCCAGCAGCAGGACATTGAGGCCCTTTTGAGCCAGGGACGCGGATGCGGTAAGGCCACCGTTACCGGCCCCTATTACCACCACGTCATAGCCTTCCATAAGATCTCCTATTTTTCCTTCTTGGCCTGGTCCATCTCCATCTCCCTCAGCTTTCTCCTTACCACCTTCCCGATGGTACTTTTGGGGAGATCTTCCATGAATTCCACCAGCTTGGGCACCTTGTAGGCAGCCAGTTTTTCTTTGCAGTAGCCGATAACCTCCTCTTCGGTTAGTGTCTCACCTGGCTTTGTGACGATGAAGGCCTTGACCGTCTCTCCTCGATAGGGATCAGGGAGCCCTATCGCACAGGCCTCCTGAATCTTGGGATGTCCGTAGAGGACCTCGTCGATATCCCTTGGGTAAATGTTATATCCCCCTGCTATGATCATGTCCTTTTTGCGGTCCACGATAAAAAGGTATCCCTCATCGTCCATGTAGCCGATATCCCCGGTGTAGAACCACCCATCCCGGATGGCATGGGCTGTTTCCTCGGGCTTCTTGTAGTATCCCTGGGTCAGCTGGGGCCCCTTGAGCAGGATCTCCCCGGGCTCCCCAAGGGGCATTTCCTTAGTTCCTGTCTCAATATCCACAATCCGACAGTCCGTATCCGGAACCGGAAGGCCCACGCTTCCCACCTTGGTCTTTCCTCTCCAGGGGTTAGCATTGGCGAGGACAGTGGTCTCAGTGAGACCGTAGCACTCCACGATGGTCGACCCCACAGCCCTCTCCCACTCGCGGATGCTCTCCAGTGCCAGGGGGGCTGCACCGGAGACGCACCATTTTACAGACGAAAAATCAGTCTTGGGAAAGTCCGGATGGTTAAGTACCCCCACAAAGATAGTCGGGACGCAGGTAAAAACGCTCGGTCGGTACTTTCGAGTCATCTCGAGAACAACCCCTGGTTCTGGGCGGGGCACAAGAATAACCTTTAGCGCCCTGTAGATAGACTGGTTCATCACGACCGTAAATCCCGCGGAATGGAAGATGGGAAACACGCCGATCATGCTCTCCTTGCCATCTTCTGCGTCGAAGAACCATGCCTTTAGCTGCTGGACATTGATGCTGAGGTTCCTGTGGGTAAGCATCACCCCCTTGGAGACGCCTGTTGTGCCCCCAGTATAAAGGAGGCAGCCGAGGTCATCGAAGGCAACCTCTGTCGGGGAGGGCTTCGGGGGATATCTCTTCATGAGGTCCATAAAATCATGCAGCCCCTCCCCTGGATCGGTCTTCCTGTGCATCTTTCTCTTTACAAAGGGAAAAAGCTGCTTCTTGGGGAAAGGCAGATAATCGCGAATGTGGCAGGCGATCACGGTCTCGATCCCGGTCTTTTCCTTCAGCTTAAGGATCCTCGGAACAAGCAGATCGAGGCATATGGCCACCTTTGAGTCAGAGTCGTTGAGCTGGTACTCCAGTTCCGTCTCTGTGTACAGAGGGTTGTTCATGACCACCACGGCCCCAAGCCTGAAGATAGCATAAGCGGCGATCACCACCTGAGGCATGTTGGGAAGCAAAAGGGCCACCTTGTCTCCCTTTTGAATACCCAGATCTGCCAGGGCCATGGCGAACCGATTGACACATTCATCGAATTGCCTGAAACTGATTTCCTTTCCCATCATGACCAGGGCGACATTATCAGGAAAGTTCCTCGCCGTCCTTTCCAGGGCCGCAGGCATGGTGATGTTTTCGTAATCAACGCTTGGGGGTACTTCAGAGGCATAAGATTTGTGCCAGATCCTCTCTTCCATGGCTCTGTCCTCTTTATCCATTTTATCCATCGAGTTTATCCCATCTGAACGCTGTGCACACGGTCAAATGGGTTCCTAAGATATGGCTACTTGGCAATTATAAAGTAACTAAAACAAACATGCCCTGTCAATATGTTCTCGGTCTTTGAGCAATCCTGTTTTCGATTCTGCTGTATCTTGAGTTCTTCATTTCGCGGATTTCTCCACTGGCTTCACCGCGCAACATCAATGGAATATTATCGATGCCTGCCCTCGTGAGCGGGGCCACACCACCTTGTGCTGAAAAGATCTAAAAGGGCCTTTCCACCCGATTGCTTAAAAGTTGTGGCCTTTGAAAAAAAGGGCTTGACTCGAGAAATGTCTTCTATTAGGTTCGCCGTGGAATTATTGAACACGCAGGCGAGGGTACTGGAAGCCTGAATAAATGAGCATTTCTCACACAGAGAGACAAGTTCTGCGAGTTCTATCTTTTCAAAAAGGTGACATTCAAAAAGGTAAAGGAGGAAAAATCAATGGGTATGCAGACAAAGAGGCTACGGGAAGTGATCAACCGATCAGGATCAACTGCCAGTGTTGGTATTTGGGACCCCTTCAGTGCCAAAGTGGCAGAACAGGAAGGGTTCGAATTTCTGAATCTCATGGGCTCAATGGTATCATGGTCGTTTCTTGGCAGAACAGACTCTGGATACATAACCCTGACAGAGATGCTCGATGTTGCCCGTAGAGTTGTGGNTGCNGTAGGTGTGCCGATAATCGTTGATTGCGATGATGGTTTCGGAGATCCCATGATTGTTCGCAGGACGGTTCAGCTTTTTGAGCAGGTCGGGGCNGCGGGCATTATCGTTGAAGACCTCAAGAGACCTTTGCGGTGTTCAGCACTGGGAGGGGGCAGTATGGAACCTGCGGGAGTTATGATCCAGAAGGTGAGAGCTGCCCTTGAGGCAAGAAATGATCCCAACTTTGTCATTATTGCCAGAACCGATGACTACGAGGGCATGGATGAAGTCATAACCCGCGTTAACGCCTATGGTAAGGCCGGAGCGGACATGGCATTCGTTCTTGGACTTAAGCGCGTTGAAGATATGGAGAGACTTGGCAAGGAATCCCCCATTCCACTAATGGCAGTACAGGCACCAGGCACTATGATCCCATTGGTACCCCCCGACAGGCTTGAGACCATGGGATATAAACTGATCACGTACATCCCTCCCATTTTCGCCTCTGCTGCGCTTGCAATACGTAACGCTGTAAGAGAGTTGAAGAGTGGGCTCAAGGATGGAACAAGGGTCCCTTCAATAGCGCCAGGCTTTACCCCCATGGAGATTGAGGAGATCGTGGGGCTACCACAGGATACAGAGCTACAGAAAAAATACCACGTATAGCCATCACTGATACCAGGCTAACAGAGCCGCCAAGCAGTTGCATTGTTACCTAAGTGGCAGAAGCCAAGGGTCGAGGAGGAGATCTCGGTCCTGAACTTGACCATTGACAGAGCTGAGAGACTGCTGGCTGCTCAGCGCTCCCCTTGGCAGTCTACTTCTCTTTTTTTTATGCCCTCCTTAACCCATTCCCTACTGGAGGGCATCCTGTTTCTTAATCCTGCAATGCCTTTTCCATTGACACGTAAGCACTCCTATCTTACAGTGTTCCCGTAAAATTTTGAACCCTTATCGCCTGAAGGTTTTTATTGTGAGGAGGTGGTGCCGAGTGTCTTTTAGCCTTCCCACGTACAATCCCCCAGACTTCAACCAACGACAGTTTCTTGATGCGCCTATGGTGGCCTTCGAAAGGGTGGCTCAACCGGGTGTAGCACCTGAGAACTATCACGCCACCTCAATTTATCCTGAATATTTCCACATTCGAAAAGGCGAATGGCGTCTCTTGAAAGAGTCGCGCATGGATTGTGTTGTGGCACTGAGACAAGATGGGTCGCTTGAGGTTAAGGAATTTCGCCATCTCCAGGTGGACGATCGTGTCGCCTGTGGCAGAGGGGAAAACGGCGAGGATGGCATTTTTGTCCACACAGAAGCCTTTGACTTTCTCGAAGACATTTCGCATAAATTTGTTTTTCGATCACTGATTACGAGGGAGACGTCCTTTTCTATCGACTATGACGAGCTATACGATCTGCTAGGGTTCGAACGAAAAAACGGCTTCATCGTGTGGGTACTGGGGCCAGCAGTGGTGTTTGACCGGGATGCGCGCAATGCCTTTGTGCAGCTGATCGAAAGTGGTTACGTTCACGCGTTGCTGGCAGGAAATGCGCTAGCGGTGCACGATGTGGAGGCGGCGCTCTTTTCAACGGGGTTGGGACAGGAGATTTACTCCAAGAAAAGCGTTGAGCTGGGCCATTACAACCACTTGGATGCCATCAACAAGATAAGAACCCTGGGATCTATCCAAAAGGCCATTGATCAAGGGCTCATAAAGGACGGTGTCATGTGGGCGGTTATGAAAAGAGGTATTTCCAATGTGCTGGCGGGCTCCATTCGCGATGATGGGCCTCTTCCAGAGGTGATTGCCGATGTGTATGAGGCTCAGGACGAGATGCGGACCTTGACACGGAGTGCAACCACGGTTATCGCGCTGGCAACCCAACTTCATGCTATTGCGACTGGAAACATGCTGCCTGCTTACAAGGTGGTGGAGGTAGATCAAGTACGACCCGTCTATTTCTACACCGTAGACATGTCAGAGTTTGCCATAAATAAGCTGGCCAACCGTGGATCGCTCACTGCCCGGTCTATTCTCACCAATGTGCAGGATTTTGTGGTGACTGTGGAGAGGGGCCTCAGAAAACGGTTTGGATAAGTGCACCTCACCTAATTAGCCTTGGATGACTTCTGTACCAGCGTTTCCCGCAACGGCGTCCTCGATCGCCTCGATTGAAGTTATCACCGCGCGTCTTCCGCCACTTTGAAGAAATCGAATTGCTGCTTCGATTTTGGGCCTCATGGAACCGGGTGGAAAGTGACCCTCTTTGAGGTACAGATCTGCATCACTCATGGTAATGGTACGAAGAAACTGCTGATCCGGCTGTCCGTATCGGAGGGCGGCCCCTTCAACATCAGTTGCAATAAGGAAGACATGGACGCCCACCTCCTCGGCTAATTTGGCGCTCGCCAGATCCTTGTCTATGACAGCGTCTACCCCGCAGAAGGTTCTCCCCTCCCTGATTACCGGTATTCCTCCTCCTCCGCAGCAGATGACAATGAAATCCCTGTCGATAAGCTCTCTGATTTCACGCTTTTCGACAATGGTAATGGGCTTGGGTGACGCCACAATCCGTTGATAACCCTTTGGGGTCTTTTGTGTCGGGTACGGGAGGGTGGCTGCCCGTGCCTCGGTATAAACAGGGCCAATGGGTTTGGATGGATTCTGGAAGGCTGGATCTCCTTCATCTACCACTATATAACTAATCAAGCTGACCAGAGGTTTTTGTGTACCAATTCCCAGCTCCATGAGTTCACTGTCCAGGGTAGACTCGATCATGTACCCGATCTGGCCCTGAGTTTGTGCCACTAAGATTTCTAAAGGTAGCTGGGGCACAGCGTCACAGTGCTCCTGCTGGAGGAGCAGATTACCTACCTGGGGCCCATTACCGTGGGTGATAATGATCCGGTAGTGTCTTGAGAGGCGTGCAATTTGCCTGATTGGTACCTTTAGGTTTTCGAATTGCTCATCCACGGTACCGACTTGCCCCTTACGGATGAGGGCGTTGCCCCCGAGGGCGACAAGTAAAATCTCCTTTTTGGCCTTGTCTTTCATGATCTTATCTCACACAAAGCAGCGCAGAATGAGTTACCATGAGATCTTCGATTTAAGTCGATCTAGTAGAACCTCTTCGAGAAAGGGGTGGTCATGATCTTGGTATTCATAACGCACACGGATGGTAGGCTTGTTGATTGAAAGGATTCGGGTGAGCTGGATAGGTGTTGCGAAAAGCACGAGGTCACAATCGACGCTGTTGATAGTGCGTTCTAGATCCTGAATCTGCTCCCCGCTGTAGCCCATAGCTGGAAGCACCGGCCCAGTATGGGGATACAGAAGATATGTTTCGTGAATAGTTCCCACCGCATATGGTCGCGGATCAACAACTCGAGCTGCAGCGTACTCTCTCGCAGCAATGAATCCTGCGCCATAGGGCATTTCCCCGTGGGTGAGCGTTGGCCCATCTTCTACCACTAAAACGCGCTTTCCTTGTATTTGTTCGGGGTTACTCACTATTACAGGCGATTCTGCGAGCACGATCCCAGCCTTTGGGGCATGTCGTTCGATGTTCTTTCGCACGAGTTCCACTTGCGCCAGCGATGCGGTGTTTACCTTGTTGATAATTGCAATATCTGCCATAAGCATATTGGTCTCACCGGGATAGTAGAGTAGCTCATGGCCTGCGCGGTGAGGGTCGAAAAGAACAATGTGGATGTCCGGCCGATAAAAAGGTGTATCATTGTTTCCTCCGTCCCAGACAATACAATCGGCCTCTTGTTCCGCATGTTTAAGGATCCGGCCATAATCAATGCCTGCGTAGACCACAATCCCTTCAACCACCAGTGGTTCATACTCTTCCCGCTCCTCAATGGTACACTGATTCGTCTCAAAATCATCATAGGACGAAAATCGTTGTACCACCTGTGACCGTAGATCTCCGTATGGCATGGGGTGACGGACGGCAACAACCCTCTTGTTGAGCTTTTGAAGAATAGTGCACACCTTGCGGGTAGTTTGTGATTTTCCGCAACCGGTTCTTACCGCACAAACTGCCACCACTGGCTTTTGAGCCTTGAGCATGGTGTAGGGAGCACCAATAAGAATAAAATCCGCACCCTCTGCCATGGCAATGGAGGCCTTGTGCATGACCTCAACATGGGGCACGTCGCTGTACGAAAAGGCCACCAGGTCTACCTGATGTCTTCTGATGAGCTCTGCCAATTGGCCTTCGGGAAAAACAGGAATGCCCTTAGGATAGAGCTCCCCTGCAAGCTCGACAGGGTAGAGTCGCGCTTCGATCTTTGGGATTTGGGCTGCGGTGAAGGCTATCACCTCATAGCGAGGGTTGTCCTTGAAATAGACGTTGAAGTTGTGGAAGTCCCGGCCTGCGGCCCCCATGATGATGACCTTTTCAACCACGACACCTCCTTGCCGTAATCTGATACGAGCAATTGTAATGATAACAATTCCCTTACTTCGATGGAAAATATAGGTCAGGGGGCCTTGTATTTCAACGGAAAAGCCCCTACAACATATGCCGCTATTGGGCTGCACTGTGGCTAGGGGAGGGGATCTGAGAATCTGCCTCTGGCCTATCCCGCCCCTATCAAAACAATATCCGGGCAGCACCACCAATCAAGTTGATGTTCCCCCCTGTATTCACAACCGATCCGACTTTTCTACCGCTCACGTTATATATGTTGCCTTGGGCATCAACAGTCCTGAGGCGTGTTCCTGACTGGTTGTACACTTTACCGTCGGGATCAACTTTCCCGATATTGATCTTGCTCACATTGTAAATGGCCCCAGCAGCATCCACATACCCAACCACTCTTCCATAGGCATTGTAGATTTTGCCATCCCCTTCAACAGCCCCAATCGGCCTGCCTGAGAGATTGAGCACGTTCCCCTGAGGGCCTTTTTGCTGGCCACCTTGGGCCGATACGTGCCCCTGGTATTGGTTCAAGAGCAACAATGCGGAGACCAAGCCCATGACCAATCCAATACGGGCCCATACGGATTTACGGAAATTAACCTTCATATCCCTGCCCTCCTGCTAATCTAAGATCCGGAACTATTAGAAGATAGCTATTCAAACTCCTTTTTCAATGAAAAAAATAAGTATCTCGACAACTTATCCTCTGATGACCGGCACCTTGGCCAAGAAATACCTTTATTGCTAAGGGGTGCACATAGTTGTTTGCAAACAGGATGGTTCCTTCCCGCGCAAGGACCATGAAGTCTTTTCTGTACTGACTGGCGGCGGGGCGCCGAGCAAGCTTTCGAGCGCGTGCGGGCCCTCGATGAACCGATACAAGACCCAAAAATGAAATGATAGAACTCCCTTTGCTGGAGGGAAAGTATAGGTGAAATGGCCTTGTATTTCAACGGAAAAGTGTCTAGAAGATATGCCACTCTTGGGCTAGTGAGAAAATAGGATGTCCCTAATGCCAAGAACTAAAGCCAAGAATGTCCCCAAAACCACAATCACACCAGGTACTCACTATAATGACAGGTGAATTGGGCTGCTTGACTTCACGAACCATTCGATTTAGTGTGTCGAATTGTGTCCGTAGTGGTGCCGGACGGAAAAGGAAACAGCAAAGAGTCTCTCCTGACTCACTGGAATGCACCGACTGGTTAGAAGGAAATCCCGCTAGACATGGGGGCAGGCATTGTCTGCTCGCTTCGGTGAGCAGCCTGTTGGACGGAGAGTAAGATATTTCCGGGTAATAAATAATTTTAGGGAGGGTTCAAGATGACTAACCTGTTTGACTTGTTGGGCAGGGTGGCCGTGGTGACCGGTGGCGCCGGTGGTATCGGTCACGCTCAGGCCCTGGGTCTGGCCGATGCCGGTGCCGACGTCGTCGTCACCAGCCGACAGATAGGGCACCTGGAGGATGTCGCCCGTGAAATAACGGCTAAAGGCAGAAAGTCACTGGCTGTTTCCGTAGATGTGGTCGATGAAAAATCGGTCGCTGATATGGTAAAACGCGTCCTGGGAGAGTTCCCGCGTATTGATATCCTGGTGAATGCGGCCGGTATCGCCATCCGCCATGCCGCCGATACCTTCCCCATCGATGACTGGCAGAAGGTCATGGATATTAATGTCCGCGGCACGTTTGTCTGCTGTCAGGCCGTCGGGCGGGAGATGATTAAGAACAAGAGCGGTAAAATCATCAACCTGTCTTCGGTGCGGGGCCGGTATGGTCTGCCGGTAGGCTACGCGGCCTACTGCCCCAGCAAGGGGGCGGTGGATACCCTGACCCGGACGCTGGCCTGCGAGTGGGCCAAGTATAATATCCTGGTCAATGCCCTGGCCCCCACTATCGTCGAGACCGAGCTTACCCGGCCGGCTTTAGCTGACCCCGAGTACGCGCAGAGGCTGAAGTCTCGCATCCCCCTGGGCAAGTGGGCAATGCCGGATGATATCGTCGGGGCGACCGTATTCTTTGCCGCGCCCGCCTCGGACTTCATCACCGGGCAGGTACTCTACATTGATGGCGGTGTCACCACCTGGTAATAGGTTGGTCGCTGGAAAAAATTAAGGAGGTGTGGCCGTATTTTGAAGATGTAAAAATCGAGAGAATGCACTACATGGCCAAGTCCGGCGGTCTGTCCCAGAAAATAACGACCGTCATGCATTGCACCACCCATGCCGATTCGCCGGGACACGTATTTGAGGGCGGCCTGTTCACTCATGAAATCCCTCTGACCTGCTACTATGGCGATGCGGTAGTCTGGGATATCCCCAAGAAGAAATGGGAACTCATCACCGCAGCTGACCTCGATGCCGCCAATAAGACGCTGCCCATGAAGGAGGGCAACATCATTATTATCCATACCGGTTGGAATAAATACTGGGGTGATAACACCAATTACTTCTGTTATTCACCCGGATTGGGCAAAGAGGCCAGTGAATGGTTTGGAGCGCACAAAGCTAAGGCGATGGATGAGGATGACCTCAACGACGTCCCGGTTCGCGTTTACAAGTAGGGCACACAATAACCCGGATTATTCATAGCCCTGATAACTGGTCATTAACAGGGGGAAATAAAGAGTGCTCAGTGCTTCCACAGGCTCAGCACAAGTTTCACATGAGAGATGGCTCATCATAGCCAGGCCAACCATCATCGAAAGGTTCATCCTTGGAATCCACGAAGTGGTGCGGAGCAATTTCACGAGGAGTTGGCGTGGTGATAGAGAAAAAGAAAAAATACAGATGAAATGAGAAGATTGATATGCGGCAGTATGAATATATAAGAACTCGATACTATCGGAAGGATATGCCATACTATACGCAAGTTTTATCCATCTTTTCCAGTAAAATCTCAGGGGATCCAATGATGGAATTGAGTAGTGTCCGTAATACAGTCTCCTTGTGAAAAGACCCGGAAGATGAGGGGTGCCGGATGACCGATATCAGGGCAAAGTATTTAGGTGGCATGGTTGGTAGCGCTCTTGGCGATGCCATCGGTCAGCTTGCATTCTACTACCCTGAAAAAGAGGGCCTTTATAGCCAACTGGACCGGTTGCAAGAATTCCGCTACACAGACGATAGCGCCATGTCAATTGGCCTTGCGGAATCTATTCTAAAAAAGGGTGACCTTGATCAACAAGACCTGGGAGAAACATTTAGAAAGAACTTCCAGAGGGAACCCTGGAGGGGCTATGCCTCAGGCCCACCAACTATATTCTCCATGGTGGAGCAGTCAGGGATTACCTATGCTGAGGCTGCAAGGGCCCTGTTTGGAGGCAGAGGGTCCNTTGGCAATGGCGCTGCCATGAGGATTGTTCCTGTAGGGCTCTTTTTTCACAACTCCCCTGATCTCTATGAAAAGGCGTGTATTTCTGCCTCTGTGACCCATGCACATCCTGTGGGTGAGGACGGTGCAGCGGTCCAGGCAATGGCGGTCTCCCTGGCGGTGAAACTTGATCCAAAGGAGACATTCCCTATCAAGGNATTTANCAANAAATTGATTGATTTTGCCAGGACCTCTGAGATACAAGAGAAAATAGAAAGTGCTCAGGAATTGATCAAGGACAATGCCCCNCCATCTTCTGCAGCGGAGCAACTTGGTGGCACGGTAGCCGTGCATGAATCCCTGCCTTTTGCCCTGTACTCCTTTCTGCGCCACCCCAAATCCTTTGAGGACTGCCTCTTTTGTGCCATCTTGCATGGAGGAGACCGTGACACCCTTGGTGCCATGGCCTGCGCCGTATCAGGGGCTTATGTAGGTATTGAATCAATCCCTCAATCGTGGAGACAGAAACTTGAGAATCGATCATACATTGAGGATCTGGCATTGAGGCTATCAGAGATTGAGCCAGGTTTTTAAAGACTCTCGCCAATAAGCTGTTGTACCAACTCATTGGGGCCAAGATATATCTGCACTATCTTTGCATCCCTCATGTACTTTTCTACCGGATATTCCTTGGAATACCCATAAGATCCCATTACCTGAACACAATTTGAGGTAACCTCCATGGCCATATTTGTCGCATATACCTTTGCCATGTTAGAGTATCGTACCCTATTTGGATCTCTCACTCTCAAAGACCATGACGCCCGATAGACAAGGAGTCTTGCCGCATCAATTTTTGTGGCCATATCTGCAAACATCGCTGAAATCAGGCTGTGTTTTACCAGAGACTTTCCGCCAACAACCCTATCTTTACAATAGTTAAGCGCATATTCAAATGCACCCCTGGCCATCCCTACAGAGATCATCCCGGCACCAAGCCTATTATAGGCTATGGTTCTCTGGAGTACCTTATATCCATCGCCTATCTTTCCAAGAAGATTGCCCTTTGGGACCCTGACCTCCTCAAATATAACAGCCCTGTTCTGGTCTTCTGCCATTCCCATCTTTCTTTCGATCTTACCAAAAGACAGACCAGGTGTATCTTTCTCCACCACAATTATACCTGAGCCCCGGTCTTCCAGTTTCGGGTCCACGGTGACAACTACGATATAGTGAGAGGCTATGCCGGCATTGCTTGGCCATACTTTGGTGCCATTGAGGATATAGTGGTCTCCATCTTCTCTGATGATTGTCTTTACTGTCCGTAATCTCATCCTATCATCTTCAATATCTGCACCTGAGGCGGGCTCTGTCATACAGATACATCCAAGATTGGCCTCATCTCTGGATGCCAGAGGCCTGAGAAAACGTTCTCTCTGTTCCTCATTGGCGGCAATTATTATTGGTGTCTGGGCAAACCATGTATCGCCAATAACGCATGCCACACCACCATTTACCGCAGCAAGTTCCTCTAAGATCGCCATAATTGTCATCCCGTCTGCCCCTGTACCTCCATATTTAGGCTCTATCGTTAACCCCATAAAACCCAATTCGGCAGCCTTCTTTAGTACCTGTGGCATATATCTGTGGGTTTCCCAGTCGTCCTCAAACTTGTCATTAAGGGGTTTTACCTCTTTCTCAGCAAATTTCCTTGCCATCTCCTGAAATTGCCGTCTTTCCTCTGAGAGTTGAAAATTATACATGCGCTTCCTCCCATGTTATTTTATCCTTTGATACTTAAGGTGCACCCAATTGTCAATACTTTCGAATTGATATCGATAGACAAAAAACCCAAAAATGGTATCCTTATTCTGAGCAAAAAAGGGGTTATCCACACTTTGACAGCCTTGCAATGAGAGGAAGATAACGTATTGGAAGCTCCCGATAAATGAGGAGGTGTACTATGAGAATCGTCTTAATTGGACAGGCTGCCTTTGGTGCCAAGGCGCTTGAGGTCCTGTTGGATAAGGATGAGACGGTGGTGGCCGTATATACCTCTACTGATGCACCCGGAGGCCGTATTGACCCTTTAAAAGAGTATGCCATGACCAAAGGGATCCCTGTATATCAGCCCCGAGGGTATAAAGAGGAAAAGGTATTGCAACAATACCAAAAACTCCAGCCAGACCTAACCATCCTTGCCTTTGTTACAGACATTGTTCCTGAAAGATTCTTTGAGGTCCCCTCTAAAGGGGCGATTTGTTATCATCCCTCCCTTCTTCCTCGTCACCGGGGTGGAAGTGCAATTAGCTGGGCCGTGATTATGGGAGACAAAAAGACTGGGGTGACCATCTTTTGGCCTGATGCAGGAATTGACACCGGTCCTTTACTCCTTCAAAAAGGGGTGGAGATAAAACCTGATGACACTACTGGTTCCCTTTATTTCAACCACCTTTTTCCCATGGGAATAGAAGCCATTTCAGAATCTGTGGAATTGATCAAAGCAGGTAACGCCCCCAGAATTCCACAGGATGAATCCAAGGCAACCTATGAACCCCTTTGCGACGATAAAGTGGCGGCCATTGACTGGTCAAAGCCAGCACAGGAGGTATACAATCTGATCCGCGGGTGCGATCCTCAACCTGGCGCGTATGTTGACACCCTCGAGGGTAAGATCCGTTTTTATCAGGCAGGTTTCAAACGTGAAAAGGTTGAAAAAGAGCCAGGCACGATTCTGGCCATTGAACAAAGTGGGATTGAGGTGGCCGCACCAGGCGGGGTAATAACCCTGGGTAAGGTTCGGCCGGAAAGGGGGGGCAAGATATTGGCCTCAGAGTATGCAGGCACGGCTTCCCTTAAACCAGGATACTGCCTGGGTAAGAGAAAATAAACTCAAAGGCCTTACTGATACCGCAACCTTTCGCGTGCACCCTGCCACAAAATTATCCTTCTCACACAACCATCTTTTTCCTATCCTCTGTTCAGCCTGGTGACGCGATTGAGGCAGAACTTGAACGTGTAGGCGTTTTAACAAACCATGTTGTTGCTTAATGCCCTATTCGAGCGGTAGTCCCGGTGCGTTACCCTCCTTTGTAAGTTTTACTGTTTCAGTCCTCACGCTAAGCATTGGCAATAAGTTCCATGCCCTTATTGAAGGCGTTGATATTGGTATCAAANAGCTTNCCAGGGAATCGTTCCTTAAGAATGGGCATCATTGACTCCTTNCTAATTGGCAAGACGTCTGCACCCACCAGTGANCCCAGCAGGATTACATTGGTATATATGGGATTGCCCATTTTCAATGCCTCTTCAGTGGCGTTCACAAATTTAGCCTGGGATGACAGTTTTATGATCGCCTTCTTGACCTCATTCAGGTCAGGATACGGCACACCGCCGGTAGGATGGACCGGTCTGGGGTTTACAATAGTAATGACATGAGGGTTGCCAAATTCCCCCAAGGCCCGCAGTGTCTCAACCGGTTCCATACCGAGGATCACATCCGCTTTTCCCTCAAGGGTTACTGAACTGTAGGTGGTCTGTTTTGAGATCTTTATATGGCTTGTAACCGATCCACCGCGTTGGCTCACACCGAAAGTGTCTGCGACGCTTACCATGAACCCTTCATTTACCAGGGCCGTGCCAACGAAGGCAGAAAGCAACACGTTACCCTGTCCGCCGACACCAGCTACAATAAAGTTAAATGGCTCCTTTGCTAATGTCTTTGTAGCCATCTCAGATCACCTCCTCTCTAATAATCGCATCCGCGGGACATATGTCTGCGCACAGTCCGCATCCGACGCACAGGGCCTCGTCAATAGCAGCCTTACCGGTTTCGGTATCCCACATCAGCCCAGGACAGCCGAATATCCTGGTACACAGTCTGTCACAGCCGCACGTATCCCCCAAACACCTCTCAGGATCGACACGCATCTTGTATTTGCTCGGGATCTTTCTTTTGACCTTTACCAGCTGGCACATATGCCGCATTATTATCACCCGGGCACCGCTGTCTTCTTTCATCATCCTCAGCAGGGTCTCAGTAGTTTCCCCCAGGTCAAAGGGATCACAGACCTCAACATGTGCACCCATCCCCCGGCATATGGCCTCCATGTCTACCACTGGTGCCGGATCCCCTGTAGCAAGCTGTCCCGTGCCAGGATGGGGCTGGAAACCTGTCATGGCAGTAGCACTGTTGTCAAGGATGAGAAGAATAAAGTTAGAATTGTTGTAAACGCCATTAACCAAAGCCGGCATAACAGCATGGTAAAACGTTGAATCACCGGTCACAGCGAGCACGGGTTGATCAAAGCCGAATTGTCTCAAGCTCCCCAACCCATTCGCCACACCAGCCCCGGACCCCATGGCGTGCATGGTTCTCGCCTGGAAAAAGCCAGGACCCGCGAAAGCCATCGAGTAACAGCCGATGTCACCAGTGACAAGGCCGTCACGCCCGTCCAGTTTAAGTGCCCTCTTTATTGCCCAAAATGTGGCGCGATGTGGGCAGCCAGCACACATGTTAATGGGACGGCTCGGTACAAGTGTAACCGCCTCCTTAGCCTCTCTATCATATGTGACGTCGCGCCCTTGGTAGGTGATACCCAGGATATCCATTAATGCGTTAATGACGAGGTTTGTGCTTTGTTCGTTATAGGGTGTTAAATGTCCCGACCGTTTACCATAAAAGGTGAGGTCGCACGTAGCCGGAAGTAAATTGGCAGCCAATTCCATGACGCTTCGTTCCACAAAGGGATCCATCTCCTCAACAAAGAAGACCTTCTTCGTGGTACCTAGATGTTTCGCCACGAGTTTCTCCGGAAGGGGCCAGGTGGTTCCCAGCCTCAAGACTCCCACACGATCACCGGCCTTCAACTCTTCCACGGCTTCAATGCTATACGATGTGCAGGCCCCACAGGTTATAATCAGTACCTCTGGATGCTCTGGTCCCACATATCGATTAAAGGTGGATGTCTCAAAGATCTCTCGCGCCTTCTCCAGCTTTTCGTGTAAAGGTTTGTGAAAAACAGGAAAGGGACCTGAGGTAAACTTGCTCTTTTTGGGGTTATACATATCCCACAGGTCAGGAAAATGGGCCTTTTTCTCCCTCTTTTCGGGCAGCTCACCCAGCACCACATTGCCTTTGGTGTAAGAAAGTCGTGTCACGCCCCGCACAAAGACCATAAGGTTTACCGCCTCAGAAACCTCATAGGCCCACTGTATCATGTCTTTGGCTTCCTGGGCATTACTCGCTTCCAAGAGGGGATTATCAAACCATTTGGTTATAGTCCTTGAATCCTCTTCGTTGTTGCTCGTCATACCGCCCGGGTCATCAGAGATAAAGATCACCATTCCAGCCTCACCTATACCGGTCATATTGGCATTGACTATGAAGTCAGCAGCAACATTTGCACCATTCTGTTTCATAATGCAAAGAGAGCGTATGCCCGCAAAGGATGCGGCACCAGCGACCTCGGCCGCCACCTTCTCATTGACAGACCACTCCGCATGGATATTCATCTCTTTGGCAACGCTCGCTATCGTAGGAAGAACCTCTGACGTAGGACTCCCCGGATAGGCGGCCGCAACTCCTATACCAGCTTCAATCGCGCCTCGGGCTACCGCCTCATTACCCATCAAGAGCACGGTAGCTCCAGGCTTATCCATTGCTATACTTGCCATGCATCTGCCCCCCTTCTGTAGTGTGCGAACTCGTTACGCTTTTAGTCTTCTAGCAGTTTGTCAGCAATACCTTCAGGAAGACCCCCCACATAGAGAAGGTCTTTTTTATTGCCGGTTTTCTCCACAATGTTCTTAAGTGCTGTTTTCTTTCTCTTGAGGGCAACCGTCTTTAGGTGAGCCAGTCTCTGCTCAGGCAGGGCCTGGGTCTCGAGGACTCCCCTTTTTTTTGCAGCCTCCATAAGATCGGCGCCCACATTAGTGCGAATGATGACTGTATTCCAGCCCGGAAATTTGGATCCGGCAGAACCGACAGAGATATCCGAAAACTCCGCTGTCATATCCCAGCAATACTGACAGGCCGAATTAATATAGGGCCTAATGTCGTCAAGTGAAACTGATTTTGTCTCTGTTTTGGTGTACACATCGAAGGTATAGTGTGGGGTATGGGGAATATCGAATTTAACAGCCTGTGAGGGATCACAAAGCTCCTTGAGATAGGGATGAAAACTATCTGGACGCAGCGCCCAGCCGCAAATCAGGCCCACAGTCAACTTGATATTTTCAGGATTTGCGCTGTTTTTAGGCGTGTAGATTTTTATCTTGCTCAGGGCCTCGACCTCACAGCCCACGCCAACGACTGCCAGTTTTTCGGTGCTCTCTTTGGGGATAGCTCTGTAGGCTTCAAGGGCAAAGCTGGCCTCGTAACTTGAGCCAGCACATTGCAGCAACTCCTCTCTGCTTCGAGCCACATGACCGCGTGCCACCTTGTCTTCATCCATCTTGGTGGATACCACAGCGTTTATTATTCCCTCTTCCAGTGCAAGCGCGAGCAGCGTTGTTACCGTTCCCCCGTCTTGTGCCTTTTCCTTAATCTCTGTATCTTTGGATCTAGCCATGAATATATCCTCAGCGTGGCCAACCTCGTCATCGCCGTAAGGGACCCCAAAGATCTTCTCGCTCATAGCGTTCATGTCGGTGTATGTCCGCGGGCAGTGCTTATAGCAGTCCCCTTCCTCTATAGTGCACTTATCCAACACCACAATTCTTCCTCCATAGGCAACCATGTAAGGACAGGTAGTAACACATGCCCCGCATCCAGTACATAATCCCTGATTTATCACCTCTTCGAACAGCGCTTTTGNCCCTTTTCCGTTATTCGACATACCCTAGCTCCTTTCTCAAATCTATAGAGTTGCAATTTTCGAAATCAGTCAATGGGAGTGAAACGCCTGCCGGCCAAATCTGCTATAGTATCTATGTATGATGTGCACCCCATTGTCAATACAAAAAGCCCAATGTCTTGGTTACGGTTTGGTGTTTCAGAAATTGGTACCTATTGACAAACAACGCAAGGATTATATCCCTATTCTGACCAATAAAGGGGTGATCTTCGCCTTAACAGGATCTGACACCGAAGCAGCCTCTCTGTCCTGAGCCTGTCGAGAGCCTCCAGGTCGAACGACTCGAGGCCGAAGGGCAACTTAATAATGCTATTATNNGCTCCNTCTATTAAATCCCGATTATCGGGCCCACTCCTGTGCTTTTATGAGGCCTGCCCTGGTGCGCTCTGCTTGTTCGCTGCACGCAGTCTAACTTGTCTTCCTGAATCAGAGCTCTTTCAGGCATACGGTTTGGGCCAGGGAAGCCCTTTAACCGTAAGAGACAGCACCTTTCATCGTATTTGGCCTTCCTTTTCCTAAGCCAGCAGCCTTCTGGCCATTATGATCTTTTCGATCTCTGTTGTCCCCTCATAAATCTCTGTGATCTTGGCATCCCTATAGAGCCTCTGGACCTTGTATTCAGCCAGATAACCATAGCCCCCATGCATCTGAAGGCCCATATCAGCACATGTAACAGCCATCTGGCCACAAAATGATTTGGCGGCAGCGATAAGCTTGTGGTCAATAGTGCCTTGATCAGCCCTCCACGCTGCTTCATAAGCCAGGTTTCTTCCAGCCTGTATCCAGGTAAACATATCAGCAATCTTGAACTGGATGGCTTGGAAAGAGGCCAACGGGGCACCAAAGGCGTGCCTCTTTTTCACATGCCCTATGCTTTCCTCCAGGGCCGATCGGGCTATTCCAACCGCCTGAGCAGCGATAGCAATCCTGTTGAGATTAAAGAGATACATAGCCTCAGCAAAACCATTTCCTGACTCTCCTATAAGATTTGAGCGCGGGACCCTGACGTTATTGAAAGACAGTTCAGCGGTATCAGAGGCTCGAATACCAAGCTTTCCAGTCAAATGATTTGCCTCAAATCCTTCTCTGTCTGTCTCCACCATGATCATGCTATGCCGGCTGTGTCTGTTTGGGTTATCCGGCTCTGTGACGGCAAAACAAACAAGATAATTCGCCCGGTCTCCATTTGTAATAAACATCTTTGAGCCATTGATTATGTAGTCATCCCCTTCTTCCACGGCCGTTGTAGATGTAGCGCCAGCGAGATCGGATCCAGCATCCGGCTCAGTCAATGCAGTTCCCATAACTGCCTCACCTGATACCAGGGGAGGGAGATACCTCTTTTTCTGTTCTTCTGTGCCAAATGCCTCTACTATCTCCGAACCAAAGGGGGCAGATAGAATTGCCGTGCCAATGCCCGGATCCACAACATAGAACTCTTCCGTTATTAGGCAGTGCTCCAACATACCCATACCTGGCCCTCCATTCTCCTCTTTGATGAATACCCCCACAAAACCCAGCTCGGCCGCCTTCTTAAAAATTGCCTCATCAAAGGACTCATCCCTGTCAAACTCCTCCGCCCTATCCGGAAACTCCCCTTCAGCGAACTCTTTGGCCGCCTTCACTATATCCTTCTGTTCCTTGCTCAGTTCAAAATCCATTTTTTCCTCCTCCTCTATTGTTATGGTAAGTATGGTGCTTATAGCTCTCTCTTTGAGAAAAATACCCTGAGTTTTCCCTCCCTTGTTAAAAATTTGCCCTATCAAGGACAGCAGCGCACCCTATGATTACTGGAAATAAGGCTCGGTTTTTGCTAAATAGTAACGAGTTGTGCTAAGGCCTTTTGAAGACATAACTGAGCTGACCATTTGGCAGGGTAGTGAACTCGGTTTTTAGCTCCATTCCCACATCTAGATCTCCGTAGGCTATATCCTTTGATATCCTGCCAAAGACCTTGTAGTCACCGTAGTCAAGGAGGGCAATAGTGTAAGGAAGATCCTCTTCAAACCCCACCGGACCGTACTTTAACTCACTAAAGCTTAACAGCCTTCCAGTACCGGAAACCTCAAACCATTCCATATTGCTCTGCAAACACTTGGAACAATCCGATCTCGGAGGAAAGTAGGCAGCCCCACAATCCTTACATTTGGTGCCCATTACTTTGCCCTTCTCAAGATAGCTTATAAAATCATTCGTCTTGGTAATCGCGGTAAAGCTCACTGTACCAAATTTTCTAAATCTATCATCAACCTCTCTTTTGGCCATTTTCTCACCTCCCCAGGATAGTGACATTTCCATAGAGGCCAACACCACCGATATTATGAACAAGGCCAACGTCAGGATCCTCAACCTGCATCTCTCCGGCCTCTCCCCTCAGTTGAAGTACTATGGTCCTAATCTGGGAGCCTCCTGTTGCCCCAATAGGATGCCCTTTAGACAGAAGACCACCATCTACATTAACAGGGATACCTCCCTCCTTATATGTCTCCTTGGATGCAATCAGGTCCTTCCCTTCACCCGGCTTAGCGAATCCTAAGTTCTCGTATGCCATCACCTCTGCAATGGTGAAACAGTCGTGTACCTCTGCCACGTCAATATCTTTTGGGGCAATGCCTGCCATCTTATATGCCTCTTTTCCTGCCTCAATAGCCACATTTAGGCCAGTCAAAAGGTCCCTGCCGGCCATATTAACCGCCTCAGAGGCTGCCCCAAGGCCGAGTATCCAAACAGGCTTATCACACATAGCCTTGGCCTTTTCCTCATTTGCTACGATGATACACGAACTGCCGTCTGCATTGGCACAGCAATCTCCAACCCTTAAAGGTTTGGCAACGGTAGCAGACATATTGCTTTCGGGATCAGTAAACATCTCCATTGTTACCGGCTTTCGGTAGACAGCCTTGTCATTTATCTGCCCATAGGTGGCTGCCTTAACCCGTATTTTAGCCAGATCTTCCCCTGTTGTTCCATACTTAGCCATATGGGCCCGGGCATACATGGCATAATAGGCTGGCATCATGGTGCCAAAGGGGGATTCCCACTGAATATCAGCCCCTCTGCCCATCCTCTCCTGGGATTCGCTGGATGAGATCTCTGACATCTTCTGAAAGCCTATAATGGCAATAACATCATGGAGGTCTGATTTAATCATGGAATAGGCTACCCTTAAAGCCATACTGCTTGAAGAACAGATGGATTCAATATAGAATGTAGGCTGGGGAACGAGGCCAAGATACTCAGCTATCACCCCGGCAGGAGATCTTTGCTTATCGTATTCTGGGGCAGAGGCGACTATAGAGGCATCAATATCTTTCGTTTGTATCCTGGCATCCTCTATGGCCTCCTTAAATCCTTCAAAGGCGAGTTCCCTGATTGATCCCGCATATCCCCGGACAAAATTGCTCTGTCCAACACCGATAATTCCAACCTTTCCCATGGCTATTCTCCCCCTTTAAAGGTATCTGTTTCGGGACTTCTTCTCAGACCTAAACCTGAGAGTTCTTGTATATATGTTTTTAGAAACAGGGTAAAGGAAAAACTAATCTTTACATACCTTGGCCGTGCTGCCTGAAACTAAGGGTAGTGTAACAATCCAGCTATCAGAGTATTATGTATGGGAAAAATCTGAGAGAATCTCTCCAAGATCGCTTATTACTTTCACCTTATCTCACAGGTGGGTTCAATCAGGTACTTTACCCAAAAAGAATAAAACGACCCCCGTTTATGCATGGGGGTGGTTTTATTTGGTGCCTATCCCATCTCTATCGGGGTGAAGTGACCATTGATAGTGACAGGCCCATCTAGTCCTCGCTAAATCAGTATTCTGTATAAGGGATGCATTTGTCGAGATTCACCTGTCGTGGCTACTTATTTCGGTCTTAGGCCCCAAATCTTGCAACTGTTTATTTATTTAGCAAAAAGTACAGACTAAGGGCCATGACGGTCTGACCTTGGTTTATCTGTCCACTCCTGATCATCTCTGGAATTCCTTGGAGCTCCACCAAACACACCTCTATATCCTCTGCTGCATCAAGCTTGGGGTCGGCTATCTTTTTTACGCCCCTTGCCAGATAAGTAACCCCTGTATTGTTCAGGACTGCAGGTTGGGGGTAGGTCCTTGTCAAAAGCAAAAGATCTCCCGCGAGATATCCTGTCTCTTCTAAGAGTTCTCTTTTGGCAGTCTCATCGGGGCTCGTATCGCCTTTATCTATCAGCCCCCCGGGTAACTCCAGTAAAATCCGGGCGCAACCATGCCTGTATTGCCTGATCATAACAACCTGATCATCAGATGTAATTGGTATAACCTGAACCCAGTTTGGAAAATCAATAACATAAAAATCGTGCTCCTGACCCGTCCTTGGGGAACGGCAGCGGTTTGTTCTAATACAAAAAAGGCCCACCTCAGGGCCTTTGGTTGACTCAATTATCGGCCAGGGCTTTATCATGGGCTTGCCTTCCTAATCAACTCCCAAATCAGAGAGTAGCTCTGATGCTGAACTTACCTTAAGAAGAGGGTAAAGAGCAGTCCTCCCATATAAATTGAGGGCGTCCTTATGTATCTTATCGGATGCAGCCGCTGAACAATCAGACACGATAACGCTCCTAAAATCATAGCAGATTGCATCAAGGGCGGTTGTGAGCACGCAGACAGGGGTGGCTATGCCAGTCACCGCGCATATCCTGACCTCTCTCTCTCGTAGGTATTCTGCCAATCCGGTCTGAAAAAAGGCAGAAAACCGGGGCTTGGGAAACCAAAGGTCACCAGGTTGTCTTTCAAGCTCATCGATAACTTCAGCGCCTTCTGTGCCTTCTATTGACTCTGGTTCCATCCTGGCACTAAAGATAAAGTCATCCTCCCTAAAAGCGTCGGTAGCAAACACGACAGGCCATCCATTCTTTCTAAACGTCGTCGCGAGATCCTTTATGGGATTCACGATTGCCTTGGCATAGGGGGTTATCTTTAGATTACGTCGAGGATCAAAATAATCCTTGACCATATCTATAACCAAAATGGCTGGGTTATTCTTCGCTCTCATTATGAATGCCTTGCCCGTTTACTGACAGATTTCTATGGGACTGGCTTGCCCTTTACGAGTATCTGCTCTAAATTCAAAGGAGTAAGACGGGACAGCAACGAGAAATCCACAAGATTTTGAGGAACTACCCTCGTAAACCCTTTTACAAAGTTTAAACTATGCCTTAAACCCCACTCAAACTTACTGGTTCTTTCGAATCGCCATACATGCCAAGGCCCTTTTTCCGGCAGGGTAAACTATTTTTTGCCAGTTGACAAGGTATGATTTTTGGTGATATAGCAAAACAATACCACCTATCAACAAGGCCCATAAA
>JGI2171J19970_10000139_pt1 | contig 31629 bp, 35 predicted proteins | sample DeeMarSWOR324_28_FD_19970 | JGI IMG/M metagenome (IMG submission 19970) | reverse complement strand
CTCTGACCCCAAAGGAGTTGGTGACCTAAAATGTATTCCGAGAAAGTCATGGAACACTTCAGAAACCCACGCAACATGGGAGAAATGCCAGATGCAGACGGCATCGGAACAGTGGGTAACCCAGTTTGCGGTGATTTAATGACCATTTATATCAAAGTCAAAGACAACAAAATTGCAGACATCAAATTCAAAACGTTTGGTTGCGGAGCCGCCATAGCAACGAGCAGCATGATTACGGAACTGGCAAAAGGCAAAACTATCGAAGAGGCATTAAAAATCACAAGAGGCGACGTAGCTGGAAGCCTAGGCGGACTGCCGTCAATAAAAATGCACTGTTCCAACCTAGCCGCCGATGGACTCCACGCAGCCATAGAAGACTACCTTAAAAAGAAGGAGGCTGAAAAATGAAGACCTTCATAAAATGCGAACTGTGCAACATAGAGATTTCTGGCGAAAAATGCGTTTTCGCAGTCTATAAAAAAGTTATTGATGGCGAAGAACACCACTTCTGCTGTGAACACCACGCAGAGGAATTCGAAAGAAAACGTAGAAAACAAGAGTAGGTATTCTGGCTTTTATTTTTGCGCCTCAATCAGAACTATCGTTTCAAACATAGCTTTTTTCTCAGCGAGTGTCCTAGTTTTAAGTTCTGCTTCTCTAAATTTGTGCAGTGTCTTGTTGATATTAGACAGAGAAGACTGTACCAAGAGAATTCTGCCTTTTTCTCTTAGGTATCGTGGCGTCTCGGCTATGAAGCGGTCGATGAGTTGTCTTCCTGTTGGTCCGCCAGCCCAAGCGCGTCCTATCCATGTTTTCTCTTCGTGTAGATTGGAAGGCAAGTAAGGAGCGTTGAAGAGAATTAGGCTAAACCGCTCATTGTGTTTTATTGGCTGAAAAAGGTCGCCTAATCGTATATCCATTTTGTCTGCAGCTTTGCTGAGTTTTGCATTCATTTTGGCAAGGTCAACCGCAAGGGGATTTAAGTCTGTGGCAACAACCTCTCGTGCCTTCTTTGCTGCGAGAATTCCTATTATGCCACAGCCCGTGCCCATGTCTAAGACAACATCGTTTTCATCAACAGAAAGATTCTCTGCTAGAAGAAAGGTGTCTTCTGCTGGTTCATAAACATCCTGTGAAACATAGAAGGCATAGTTATTGAAGAATATCTTTTTTCTTGAGGATTTCATTAGCTAAGACTCCGAAGTCTTCAGGTGCCAACTCTCGCACCCGCTTATCATGAAAGGGCAAAGAATCAGCCACGCTTAGGACCTTCTCTTCTTTGATTCCCAGTTTTGCCAAAAAGGGTGTAATGGCGTTGCGCACCTTCTTATTTCGTTGAGTGAACAGCGTTCTAACCAGCTCGAAAAAGGCTTGTTTGTCCTTAACAGCAAAGGGCGGCAGCCTAGGTTTTAACCTAACAATGTAAGAGTCTACATCGGGTGGCGGATAATACATGTCTTTAGAAACGTAATCTAACAGTTCTACATCTGCCTGATAATAGGTCATAACAGTCAATCTTCCATAATCCTTACTTCCAACAGATGCCACCATTCTTTCCGCAAACTCTTTCTGAAACGTAAGCACAGCAAAATCAAAATTCCTTTCTAAAAGCCAAAAGAGGATAGGAGATGAAATGTAGAAGGGCGGGTTAGAGATGACTTTGTTGAATAATGGGATCGGCACTTTGAGAACATCTCCTTCAACCAACTTCACATTTTCTAAGTCTTTGAGTTCTGTTCTTAGAATCCTCGTTAATCGAGAGTCAACTTCAACGGCAATAACCTGTTTGCATTTTTGGGAGATAAGCCTTGTTAGAAAGCCTAGTCCTGCGCCAATTTCCAGAACAACGTCATCCTCATTAACTGAGGCATAGGAAACCATAAGCCTCAGGAAACCCTCATCTACCATGAAGTTCTGTCCTAAACGCTTCTTGGGGAAAAAATTGTAAGTATGCAGAAGACGTCTTGTCCTTTTAAGCATGCTCATTGTTCTTCATATTCCACCAATAACCGAATTTGTTTGGACGCATATAGCGCTTTAAGGTGTCTTCATAGTGGAAAACACGAAAAGTGAAGTGCAAAGACACTTCTCATTGAGCCCGAGTGAATAATCGATATTTACTATCGCCTGCCAATTCCTCCAGAATTCTCTTCGTAATAAGTTTCGCTGGGTTTGGGATGTTGGCTCTTTGTTGCAAATCGTCGAAGTTTTTGAAGGAATTCCTTTCTCTTTCATTAATGATTTGCCACATGTACTTTTTGCCTATACCAGGAATCAACTCTAAGGCATGCATCCGCGGTGTTATTGCTTGAGCTACATTGAAAAAGTTTACGAACCAGTTTTCTCGGTTAAGCACTATTTTTTCGATAACTCCGGGCAGTTCCATCTTCGCCGCAGAGGTTAGTTCTTCGTAGCCTATTCGCCCAAGGATATAGGTGACTTTGTCTCTGGGGTCTTTTCCAACGTACACGCGTTCATAAGGCTTGATGAAAATGCCCTCTTTTACAACGGCCTCTAGAAGAGTGAAAAATTCTTCTCCAACCACTTGAACCAGGGCTCCTGCTCTATAGCCTGGTCTAGCGCTAGGTCTACCATGGGGCAGAAAATCCAGCACGTAGGCGCGTTCTTCGTATCTTTTTTCCATTCTTTCCTCGCCTAACACTAGCATTAACTAACAGTTTGTCTTCTATAATGGAAGAGCCTTTATTCTCTTTTCCTATAGTGGTCTAAAAGGCTTAATATCCCCTGCAACTTAGAAGTTTCCACTATTTTGCGCCCGCCAGCTAAAAAAACGCGGACTTCTTCGATGCTTTCGGGCATAGAGTTTACTAGCTGGACCGCTTCTTCCTTTTCTAACTCAAACTTTTCCATAAGATTCTTGGCAAGTATTTCAGCTTTTTCTGAGTCAATACGAGAAAATTTAGAAGCGTAGTCTAGCGATCTTCTTTGAAGCTGATCAAGCTTTTCCTCGCCTAGTGATTCCAACATTTTTTTGACTTGAGCCACTGTCAGAATCTGCTCCTTTGAGGGTTTTGAAGGCATAGTTCCTATCTCCCAAAGTGCGGTTCTAGATGCTCCGGACGTACAATTATTTGTTTCGTTGCGTCTCCCTGGGTTACATTTACTATGTAGGCTTGCCCTTTTTTCTCGGCAATGACGCCTATTCGACCATGATATCTTCTGTGAGGCATACCTTTGTGGATACTTGGGTCGATTTTTACAACGACTTTCTCGCCAAGAGTATACTCGCGAAGAATTTTGCTTAGCCCAGTTTTTCCTTTTTCTCTGGGCTTTCTCCTTAGAAGCGCACGAGTTTTGGCGCGGTAACCCTTAGATTTTCTCATCTAGGTCATATCTTCCTTTTTCATAATTACATTTAAAACATCTAGTTCTAAGGGTTTGGCTCCTACATTTAGGATTTTCGCTACATTTGGGCTTGTTCGTCCTTCGTCTCCAGTTATCAATTCTTTTATGTAGAGGCCTCCTTGACATTGGATTCGCATTTCCATTTTGTCAGGCTTCAACCTCTTTACTTTTGCCATATATATGTGCTTTTCCCGAACGAGATCAGCTCTTCTGTGAAGCACACGCTTTGGTGTCTGCTGATGAATAACTGTGTTCGTAAGCGTTTTAGCTAATTCAACTAGCTTTTCTCCTGGAACGGGCTTGTCAAAATCTACAATGACTTTATACAGTTTTTGTGCAGCCTCGGTTTTCTTCAGTTTTCTCACCGTGTCTTTTGTGGCCAATCGAAGGTTGGAAACTTCAACTTTGCCTTTGGCTCTTTCATTCACTGTTTGCGCCAAGTTTTTGAGATCAACGAACCTTTTCTTTGGTTTTTTGATCTCTATGATGAAGGGTCTACCTCGCCCCAGCATTCTGGCATCGATATCTTCTCTTCCAGCTCCGTGAAAGGCTAGAGCTTCTCCTTCAGCAATTTCTAGGGTTGGTTCTCCAATGATTTCTTCAACCGATTCTGGATACATTTTGCCTGTCCAATTGCATCTTGGACATCCTTCTCCTCTGCATTTTACACATAGCCATCTGGATTGGGGTATGCCTCGAACGAGTTTTCGGTATCTTCCAGCAATGAATAGTGGGTTGACTTGAAGGTGGATCTGCGCGGAAAAGGGCTTAACTAGGACCACAATGTCTGGTCTTTTGTAGTCAACAGTTATCTTAGTTACCTCGGAAATTTCTTTGCCTATCTCTCGGCTGAACTCGTTGCGCATGCTTTCGCCGTGTTTCACCTCGAACTCAGCCTTAAACTCGTCCTCCTTTTCTTCAGCTTCTGTTGGTAGCTCTATGCCTACGAGGAAAGATGAGAACTCGCAATTGTTCAATTCTTTTAAGGCTGAGTTAACTAACTTGTGGATTGAGTTAAAGTGTCCTTCACAGAGGTAGCATTGCCGTTTTTTGTTTGGTTTTTTTCCCATTCTCTTTAGGATTTGATTTGCCATGTCGAATGAGCCGTTGGTTGCTAATGTTTTGAGAAGTGCTGTTCCAATTTTCTGTTTGGAAAAGGCCAGTTGGTGGCTTTTCATTGTTAAGAGAAGTTTTAGAGTTTCGCCTCTTTTTTGGTTGTCGAGTCCATGGCCAAGTAGGGCGAATTGTCTTCCTAGGCAGTGGTTGCAGAGAGGATATTTCTCTAGCATTTTTTGCGCCTTTTCGAGGATTTCCATCAGAAATTTGCTCCTTTTTGCTTAACGAGATAGTGTAGGTTTGTGCTTGCGGCCGTTGTTATCCCATGGGCAGTTTTTTTCCGAAGAAAGGTAGCGCCTTTTTCCTTCGTATGGTTTTCATCATTTTTTTCATCATGGAATATTGTTTTAGCATTTCTTTAACTTCTTTTTCTGCAGTCCCTGAGCCTCTCGCGACGCGTCTTATTCTTGACGCAGTGAATATTTTTGGGTTGTCTCTTTCTTCCGGTGTCATGGATTGAATGATGAATCTCCATTTTTTGAGGCGATCTTCGGCTAGGTCCATCGTTTCATCTGGTATATTGTAGGTCATGCCGGGTATCATTTTTAAGATGCGTTTGAGGGGTCCCATTGTTTTCGCAGCTTCCAATTGTTCATACATGTCGGTCAAAGTGAACTTTCCAGCTAGGAAAGCTCGCGCCTTCTTCTCTGGCACCTTCACTTCGGCTTCGCGGACTTTTTCGATAAGGCTTTGGAGGTCGCCCATCCCGAGTAGTCGCCCAACGAAGCGTGCTGGAACGAAGGTTTCGATGTCCCTGATCTTTTCGCCTGTGCCGATGAACTTTATTGGAGCGCCTGTTGCCGCGACGGCTGAGAGGGCGCCTCCTCCTCGGGCTGAGCCGTCAAGTTTTGTGACAAGTATCGAGCCGATCGGGGTGGCTTCGTTGAAAGCTTTAGCCTGAATTGCGGCTTGCTGACCTATAGTTCCGTCTACTACGAGGATCACCTCGTTTGGTTTGATCGCTTTTTCCATGGTTTTCATTTCTTTAATTAGGCTTTTCTCTTCTTTATGTCGCCCAGCGGTGTCGAGTATAACAACTTCTTTATCATCGAATTTTTTTAGTCCGTTTGAGGCGATTTTTGTCGGGTTTTTGTTTTTTGGTTCACCGTGTAATGGAACGTTTATGCGTTGGGCTAGTTGTTGCAGTTGGGCATAGGCGCCTGGTCGGTAGGTGTCAGCGCAGACCAGTGCGGTTTTCAATCCTCTTTTTTGGAAGTATCGCGCGAGTTTTGCTGCGGCAGTTGTTTTTCCAGATCCTTGGATTCCGACGAGCATGAGCACATTTTTTTTGCCTGGTTCGATTTTTAATGGAACTGGCTTCTCGCCTAGGAAGCGGGTTAACGCTTCGTAGACTACTTTGATTATGTGTTCCCGTCTGGAAATGCCTGGAGGGACTTTTGCTTTGAGAGATCTTTCTTCGATTTGTTTTGATATTTGGAGAACGAGTTGAACGTTTACGTCTGCTTGAAGCAAGGCTCGCTGTATATCTCGTACAAGCTCTTTAACAACTGCTTCGTCAATTACTGGAGCTCGGAAAACTTTTCTTAAAGCTTCGTAGAGTGAAGAGCCTAAACGTTCAAGAGCCATGGTTTTCTCTCCAACCTTAGACTTGTTGCGCGCTTAAATAGGTATTGTATACCAGAAAACGCGGAAGAAATAGTTGGCAACACGTATAATCAGCGTCTCTCAGATACAGGCTAAGAGAAGTAAGTTCTGAAAACTGCAGGAAAAACTTAAGAATATTCTGCAAGTGGCTCAGATACGTCCATAAACAGACTTACATGGTTTTAACAGCTAATCCTTTTGAGATTGAATGCCCGTGACTGTTATTTAGTTTAACGAACTTCTCCTCGTCAAGTCTATGTGTATCGTAAAGGCATAATCCACATGCTTTGAGTGCGAGTTGCCTGCCAAGTGCTGCTTCATATCTTAATAACTCTTTGACTTTTGCAGAGTTAAAGAAGACTTCCATTTCAGTAGCAGCACGCAGTCCTGTGAATCCAATCTTTTGCTTCTCTTTGACGAGCGCCAGCCAATTAGCTATGATTTTCTTAGCTTGAGATTTACCCTTTCCCAGATACCATTCGTCAGCTGACATTATGGTAAATGCCTCCCTGCGGAAGTGATCAACCCTTATCCCATAACCTCGGATTTCTCGACTTTCTGAATCCAATTGAAACTCTGGTACAAGATAGACCACGGCTTCGCCTTTTAGTAGTCCTGCCTCAAGGAAGGAGAACGTTATTTCGTGCTTGAAGTCTTCTTTTTCGTAAAAGAGAACAGCGTGGTCCTCAAGCTTGAGACGTCGGACATATCTCTTGGGTTCATGCATAAGTATGAGTTTGAAGTCTTTACACCTCGCAATTAGGAAGCGAGTATCCCAAAGCAGTTCACTTGCTAGCTGTCCTCTGTCTGTCAAGCGGTACTTCCTCGTTGAAGACTCACGTTCAACTAACTCTCCTAGTGCTCTGATGTGGAAACCGAGCTTGCCATGATTACCGATGTCAACACGCATAAGTAGTTCACTGAACGATAGAGCATTCTCTTGCAGGCATTCTATGATACGTCTTCTAACAGGATGTGCTAGTGCTCTATGAACCTCATCATCCCAATCCGTCAAAGCTTCACACTGCCTATATAAAAAGCAAGTTGTATCCAAAATATTTATCGATTTGGTGAAGTAAAGTTCACTTTTCAATTGTATGCAGAGGCGTGGGCTGATGGTCAACCTTAATAAAAAATGCAACCGCCAAATTCCAAAAAATTTAAGTTTCTTAATCTTGCTTTCTCAACACTTGGGATAATTATGTTTTGTTCGAAATGTGGTGAGAAGCTTCCTGAAGAAGCATATTTCTGTCATAAGTGTGGTGCGAGGACTACCAAGGGTATAGAGGCAGGCGTTTCCGTTGCACGAGAAGATTTGAAAGAAGCATTTGCTAAAATGGGCGAAGAAATGGAGAAGGCATTTTCAGTAGCTGCCAAGGAAATTAAGAAAGCCTTCAAAACGGCGAGAGAAGAAATCAAAGGGGCAATCAACCGAGAATCTGTCGTGTGCTCGAATTGCGGAAAAGAAAACTTTGCGGATGCTCGGTTCTGTTACAAGTGTGGCAAGAAGCTAGACTAGCGTAGGTATTCAATATGCGTGTTTCTGATTTTTCCCGTCACATAATAAGACATTGCATGCGCCGCCCGCCAACCAACATTTGATGCTTAGCCCGTTTCGCAAGACGGAGACGATTATCACATTTTTTTTCACCATGTCACCGCCCACCTAACGCTACCACAACTCTTTTGTTTAGGCTGTAAGGACTTCTAAACCTAGAGGGACCGTTTTGGCTGAAATTGTTAATATTGTAGAAAGTAAGGCTGTTCCTTCTAATGCCATAATGCTCAACGGATTGCCCGACGTTGGTCTTGTCGGCTTGATAGCTACATCGCATATAATATCTGAGCTCAAGCTAACCGAAATAGCCTATGTAGACTCAGACCTCCTTCCACCCGTAGTTGTGCTACATGAAGGCCTACCCCATGCGCCAATCAGAATCTTCGGAAACAGCGATCTGATTTCTTCGTTTTCAGAAACAGCCATACCCGCAGATGCAGTCCAGCCTCTCATGCGCAAACTGGTGGAGTGGGCGCAATCCAAAAATGTTAAGCTAGTGGTTGCGATAGGAGGCATGCCAGTTCAAAACCGTCAAGACATAATGGAACCAAAAGTTTTTGGCGCGGCATCCAATAAGTCGCTTCTTAACCTGCTAAGCGAAAAAGGCACAGAGATACTCAAAGGAGGCTACATGGTTGGACCTTACGCCCTTATAATGCGCTACTGCACGGAAAGGAATATTCCAGCGATTGCCCTGTTAGCGGAGTCATTTTATAAATATCCAGACCCTGAAGCCGCAGCCGTAGCTATAAAAGAATTCAACAAGATTAGTGGACTGAAGATTAATTTGTCAAGGCTCAAAGAAAAAGGCGAAGAGATACGGTTGAGAGCACGAGACGTCATGAAACGCACAGAACGAGAGCTGGGTCGCATGAAAAAGACGCAGGAATATGACTTGCCACTTTATGTTTAGGAGGAATCGTGATGTCAGAGAGACAAAGGAAACGTTCAATCTTTGATTTAATAAGAGAATATATAGAAGATGTTGAAGCCCTAGCTGAAGAGTTCTTAGAGCCAACATCTGCAGAACGCCCGAGCTGGGATGTTAAGTCGTGCTGCCTTGAACCCCTTTGCAGTGTTTTCGTAGCACCCGACGAAGTAATTATTACGGCTGACTTGCCAAACATAAACCCGGAAACGATAAAAGTAAAACCGATAAGCGCTGATGCATTAGACATAAGAGCCAAAATGAAACGCAAAATTCGCTTCGACGAGCTTGGCATAACTCACCGAAAAGGCGAGTTTCAATTTTTCCGCTGTCAAACAGGCATTCCCGTGCGCGTTGATATGAATCGCATAAGAACAGAGTTTAAGCGCGGCATATTAGAGGTTCATTTACCCAGAGAGTAAGGCTGCAGAATAAAGGTCAAATGAGAACAGGCTCACACCTAACATAGCGGAAATGTACTTTAGACAACCATAAATAGAAGCGGGTTTCGTTGAGACAAGTAGAGAAAGGAGACGTAAAATCAGACTGGTTTTTCATGAACCCCCAAGATGTTCGTCGTGACAGAGGAATATAGCTCTACGGTTTGGAACAGCTGACCCATCATTCTTATGCGCCCGATTAAAGGCCAAGTGACCTATCTCGTTTTTAGCCTATCGAGAATTGCTGCAATTATCATTGGAAACGCTATCGTAGCGTCGCAAATGACGGTTACAGCCTTGCCATTTGGTTTGATTTTACCCCAGCTTATGGCTTCCTCAAGAGAAGCGCCGCTTAAGCCACCTGGTTCGGGTCTATCCATGGTAATTTGAACCGCTAAATCCACGCCCTCACGGAATGTGCTGGCAAATAGGGCGAAGTGTTTTGGAAAGCCTCCGCCGAGGATTATAATGCCTATCTTTTTTGCTTCGTATACCTTTTCCATAAGCGCGTTCAAATCGAGAAGTGGGTCGATACGTAATGTTCCGTCTTGTCCGTAAACCCAGAGTTGAAAGCCAGCAATCGAATCTACAAAAGCAGGACAAATAATCGGCACTTTTTTCCTTGCCGCTGCTGCAAGTATGGATTTGGGGTCTTTGATTCTTTTGCCTACCTCGTAAAGCAGTTCCGCCGCTGAGAGATGTTGCCTTTTTTCTTCGGATATTGTTTCTAACGTTTTGAAAAGCCACTTTTCTAAAGCCTTGAAGGCTTCTTGTCGAATGTAAATATCCCCTATTCTGCCGATTTTTCTGGCCTTCAGCCTCTTATCTTCAGCAGCAAAGGTGCCAATTTCATGCTGATAGCCCAGCGCCTCAACGATGTCGTGGACCATGTTGGCGCCAGTTGTAACCAAAACGTTCACACGTTCCTGCTCGATTAAGTCGCAAATAACACGTCTGAGACCCCCAGGAACCATAGCACCAGCCAAAGTCAAAAACACAGTGCAATCTTGGTTGCCGAACATCTCCGTTACAATCTCAGTTGCTTTGCCTATTCTGCCAGCGCCAAGAACCCCTGCTGCGTTCATTTCTTCAACAAGCTTGCTAACTGTCATCTTTTCATGCAGTTGCATGTGCTTAACATATTTCGTTGATTTCACCCTCTACTCAGCGGTTCACAATTAATGGTTTACATTACTTAAAGAGTTTGAAGCACGGTAGGTTAAAATATGGGCTTTAAATTGTTTTCTAATCCCAAAGACAGAATGAGCGTGCAAATTTGGCAAAGCCAGTAAAGATTACAGATACAACCTTTCGAGACGCCCACCAATCCCTAATGGCTACCCGCATGAGAACAGAGTCCATGCTTCCAATAGCAGAGAAAATAGATGAAGTTGGCTTTTTCTCGCTTGAAGTTTTTGGAGGCGCCACCTTCGACGTTTGCATACGCTACTTAAGAGAAGATCCATGGGAAAGACTTCGCCTTTTAAAGAAGCATATACGCAAAACTCCGTTGCAAATGCTATTACGAGGACAGAACATTGTGGGCTACAAGAACTATCCAGACGATGTGGTTGAGAAGTTTGTTGAAAAGGCAGCAGAAAATGGCGTTGACATATTTAGAATCTTTGATGCCTTGAATGATACAAGGAATCTTGAGATGGCCATCAAGACAGCAAGCAAGGTTGATGCTCACGTTCAAGGCACAATCTGTTACACGCTAAGTCCGGTTCACACCGTCCAGCATTATTTGGAAGTTGCAAAACGTCTTGCCGAGTTGGAATGCGATTCTATTTGTGTCAAAGACATGGCTGGAATGCTGGCGCCCAAGGACTCCTATGAGCTTATTTCAGCCTTAAAAAAAGAAATTGGCTTACCTGTTCAGTTGCATTGCCATAGCACAAGCGGCATGGCTTTGATGACCTACCTTCGTGCATGCGACGCTGAAGTTGACATCATCGACACAGCTTTTTCTCCACTTGGTTGGGGCACATCTCAGCCTCCAGTTGAAACCGTTGTAGCAGCTTTGAAAGATACGCCTTTTGACCCTGGCTTTGACATGAGACTGCTTGTGGAAATAGCGGAATATTTCAAAGAGCTGCGAGAAAAATATTACGATCCTTTAAGGCTTATTGACCCTATTGCTGAGCGAGTTGACCCGTCCATACTGATTCATCAGATTCCAGGCGGCATGTTTTCCAATCTTATATCACAGTTGAAGGAGCAAAACGCGCTTGAGAGGCTTAAAGAAGTCCTAGAAGAGGTACCCAGAGTTCGAAAGGAACTGGGGTATCCACCTTTGGTAACTCCAACGAGTCAGCTGGTTGGAACGCAGGCAGTTTTCAACGTGCTCTCAGGCAAGAGATATGGTATCGTGCCTAAGGAAGTTAAAGACTACGTTAAAGGGTTGTATGGTAAATCGCCAGCACCAATCGATGAAAGGATTAAAGTGAAAATAATTGGAGAAGAAGAACCCATAACGTGTCGTCCAGCCGACCTGCTCAAGCCGGAACTCGAAGCAATTCCAGAGGAGGCGAAAAAATCTATTCAAAGCGAAGAGGACGCCTTGACTTATGCTCTTTTTCCGAAAGCAGCGCTGGAATTTTTCCAGAAGAGGAAGCTCAAACTCGAAGAAGAAAAAAGTCGCCTACTTTCTGAGTTGGAGAGGCAAGAGCTGGCTGAGGTTGCCGCGGTTTCAGTGGCTGTTGCTTCTTATTTAGCCAGCAAACGTGAGGTATTAGCGGTGATCCCGGCTAGAAGAGCTGCTGAACTCTCAGCGTGGAGTCTTGCTGGAAGGAGGAAAATGACAGAGTCACCATGGGGTTCATACTTTGAGGGAACATGAGATTCTTATAGACGGAAAGTCGTACAAGGTTAAGTTGGAGACATACACTGTCGAAGCTCCATTTAAGGTTAGGGTTAACGAGAAAAATGTTGAAGTAGAAATTAATGGTAAGCCAGACCATAAAGCTCCTTTTACAGTCACAATCCAAGGCAAATCGCACAAGGTTGAATTAAGCAGAATCGATAGAAAGTTGCCATTTCCGATAAAGATCAACGAAATACCTTTCAACGTTCAATTCAAGATGCCAGAGAGAAAAGTTGCGCGAATCCTTACGCCTTCTGCTACAGCTCTTGCTCCCAGGTCTTCAAGGAAAGTTGCGCAAGAAGGAGAAATCTTAGCTCCGATGGCGGGCAAAATTGTTTCAGTTAAAGTCAAAAAGGGTGATAAGGTGAAACTCAGCGATATTCTCTGCACTTTGGAAGCCATGAAAATGGAAAATGAAATCACAGCAACGAAGGCTGGAGAAATCGAGGAAGTTAATGTCTCAGAGGGCTTAGCTGTAAATGAGGGGGACGTTTTAATTAGAATAAAATAGAGACGGCAAAAATGGAATATTACAGATTTCAGCTACAAGATGGCCGCATAGTGATATTCAACGAGTTGAAAGAGCAAGATTTACCCGAACTCATTAACGTATACAACAGCATCATTGAAGAAGGTCTCTACTTTCACCGAAATGAAGGTCTTCCATGCCTCGAAACAGCCAGACAATGGTATCAAAAACGCCTTAAAACTGGACTTTTCTATCTCGCTGCGAGAGTGAACAATGAACTCGTCGGAGGAGCAACAATAGAGCCCGGATTGGGAAAATCATACCATGTGGCTTACTTCGGAATATACCTCAAACGACAATTTCGAAGCATTGGAATTGGAACTCGTCTAATCAAAAGGATTATAGAAATTGCTAAACAGAAAGGATTTGAGATAATGAAACTCACAGTGTTTCAAACGAATCAGCAAGCGCTTCTCCTCTACAAGAAATTCGGCTTTCAGGAAATTGGAAGAATCAAAGAAGGTGTAAAATTTCTAGATGATACTTACACCGACGATGTTATCATGGTGCTAAATCTCAAAACCTAAAAAGCGCCTTGTGTGCACACAAACAAATTAAAGTTGTTAAGATTTTATGCCGAGCGAAGTAGGAGTATGCAGCAAAGTTTCAACTAGAATATTGTTGGCGGCTTATACTCTCCGTAAATGGTTTTAAGTACGTCGCAGATTTCTCCAAGTGTAATTTGCTTCTTTACAGCAACTAGGATAGCTGGCATGAGATTTTCGTTACGCTCAGCGGCGTGATGCAGCCTATTTAAGGCGTTCTTCACTTCATGGTTGTTTCTTTCCCTTTTAATCTTGTTTAGTTTTTCAATCTGGTGTTTCTCGACGGCTGGGTCAATTCGTAAAATCTTGATGAGTTCTTCTTCCTCAATGGTGAACTTGTTTACGCCAATAACTATTTTCTCTTTGCTCTCAACTTCTTTCTGGTATCGATAGGCGCTCTCCACGATTTCTCTTTGCATGTAGCCCTTTTCAATCGCCGCGGTTGCGCCTCCTAAACTGTCAATTTTCTCGATATAACGGGTTGCTTCATTTTCAATTTGGTTGGTAAAATGTTCGATGTAATAAGAGCCAGCGAGCGGGTCAACCGTATCTGCCACTCCACTTTCATAGGCAATAACTTGCTGGGTTCGCAAGGCTATTCTCACCGCCTCCTCACTTGGCAACGCATAGGCTTCATCAAAAGAATTTGTATGTAATGACTGAGTGCCGCCCAGCACAGCCCCCATAGCTTGAAGGGTAACACGTACAATGTTGTTGTGAGGCTGCTGAGCTGTTAAAGTGCAACCCGACGTTTGCGTATGAAATCTTAGCCGCCACGCATCTGGATTTCTGGCTCTAAACCGTTCACGCATAATCCTTGCCCAAAGTCTACGGGCAGCTCGGAACTTGGCAATCTCTTCGAGAAAGTTGTTGTGCGAAGCGAAAAAGAAAGAGAGTCGCCTGGCGAATTCGTCGAGGTTGAGTCCCCTTTCTACAGCGGCTTGAACATAAGCTATGCCATTAGCTAAGGTAAACGCAATTTCCTGTGCGGCTGTGGCTCCAGCCTCTCGTATGTGGTAGCCGCTTATGCTGATGGTGTTCCATCTTGGCATGTTTTTGGAGCAATATTCGAATATATCCGTAACCAGTTTCATAGACGGTCGAGGCGGGAATATGTACATTCCTCTGGCAACGTACTCTTTCAGTATATCATTCTGAATTGTTCCGCCTAGTTGAGATTGAGCTACACCCTGCTTTTCAGCCACTACGGCGTACATTGCCAAAAGAATCTGAGCTGGGGCATTTATGGTCATTGAAGTTGTAACCTTATCTAAGGGTATGCCATCAAACAAGGTTTCCATGTCCTGCAAAACGCTTATGTTTACGCCAGCCTTTCCAACTTCGCCACTTGCCATAGTATGGTCACAGTCATAGCCTACTTGCGTTGGGTAATCAAAGGCAGTACTAAGCCCAGTTTGACCATGTTGGAGCAAGTATTTGAACCGCTGATTAGTCTGTTCTGCTGTGCCAAACCCTGCGTATTGGCGCATAGTCCAGAGGCGACCACGATACATTGTTGGATAAACGCCACGAGTATAAGGATATTCGCCTGGGAAACCTAGGTCTCGAGTGTAATCCAAGCTTCGAACGTCAAGCGGAGTATAAACGCTTTCAACCGGAACGTTTGAACTCGTGACAAAAAGCTTCTTTCGTTCTGGAAACCTCGATATAGCCTTTTCAGAAACCTTTTCCCACACTATATTCCGTTCCCTAATCTCTTTCAGTTTTTTTTTATGGAACATTTCAATTGCCACCGCAGAATGGACAGTTGTAATATTCCATTTACCATATAAAGGATTATTTCGAAAATGTTCTTTAGTTTGGCACACTGTGCACTTGCTTCTCTATAACGAAGATTTTTCTGTTCCCGAGTTAAAATACCTGTAAATTATTTTCCAATTTTCCTCAGAGTTTTTCACTCTAAATTCTCGTTGGAATCTGGTTTGCCTAGTACATCTCGTCACTCTTTACTGCCGAATCTTAATTTTTCATCCTAAGGTTAATGGTTTGTAGTTTTGGAGTACATATTTTTTGTATCCAGAGACGCCTCTCGCCTAATTATGCTCAAAATAAGGTTGTAAAATTCATCGGGGTTTTCTTTCATCATGGAATGTCCGCTATTAGAAATATAAAACAATGGAATTCCTTTCTTTTCTAGCATCTTTTCAGCAGGAAAAACATCTTTGTTCCTTTCACCATAAATGTAACATTTGTAGAAAGGAAGTTGGGTAAAACGTGCGAGTAAATCACCAAAATTCGATTCGCGCACAGTAGATATAGAACTCTTATACAAGGACTTGGGTGTAGCTTTTGATAGACTATTCAGATATTCTCTTAACGCTTTATCTTGATTTCTTTCGGATTCTTCAGCGATACTGTGTTTGAGCTGCTCAAATCCTTTTAGTGCAAAATACTTCTCATTCATATCTGCGATCTGCTTGCTCATCGTACAGTCTTCTGCAGTAATATTTCCTTCAGCGTTGATGAATGAGCAAACACTATGAGGAATCATCTCACCTAATTCTATTCCGATTATTCCACCCATACTATGAGCTACAAGATGAAATCGATTTAAACCCAGAAGATCAATAACCCCTCTGAGAATTCTCGCTTGGTCTTCCATTTTATAAGAGAAATTGGCAGGTTTATCACTGTCGCCGAATCCTACCAGATCCGCGGCTAACATTGTATACGATTGAAGCTTCCTACGCTTAAATGCTTCAAGAAAATTCCCCTTAGAAGCACCAAGTCCATGTATAAATACAATCGACTCTTTCTCTCCCTTCTGGAACATACATGAAATCAACTGACCGTTCACCTTGATCTTTTCAATCGGAGGCAGTCGATTCATCAATTGATCACCTATGCACGCAAGCGAATTTGCTAAAGGATTTTAACTATCAAAAGTTAAGTGTGATTGAAGCTTAAAGCTTGGTGAGCAAAGTTGCCTTCTCGATTTAAAGCTGAACTGCTCGAATGTTTGAAGCAAATTAAGCCCAGAGAATTTAAGGTTGTAGTTATGCCTGACTTTTTCATAGACCGCCTAATAACCTACAATGGTACTGTCAAAGAATTCGCTGAAGCTGTAGCCGAAGTTGCAAAGCGTAAAGGAGGAAGCATTCATGGAATTAGGCAAATGGAGCTGAGAGGCGGAAACGCAGTCAACACGGCAGCTGCTTTGGCCAAACTTGGCGCCAAAGTTTGTCCCATAATCAACACGAGTCAGTTAGGCCGTCATCTTCTCAAGTTTTACTTGGAATCTTTAGGTGTGGACCTTTCTCACGTAAAAACGCAAGGCAATATAGCGCTTACAACAGCTTTTGAGCTTCTTTATGAAGGTGAGAGAGTGAATGTTATGATGAGTACGTTAGGTTCTTTGCCAGAATTTCGCTTAGAAAGCCTAACGAAGAAAGATTTCGACGCTTTACAACAAGCAGATTATGTTTGCATTTTCCATTGGGCTTGCACCCGTCATTTTGGGACAGAATTAGCTGAGGAAGTTTTCCGTTATGTGAAAGAAAGGGGAAAAGGAAAAACCTATTATGACACGTCAGACCCTACGCCTAACTTGGAAGCCATTCCAAACCTTATGAAAAGGGTTCTTTTAGGAAGGCACATCAACGTTTTAAGTGTTAACGAGAACGAAGCCTTCTGGTATGCATCCCAACTGAGCGAAGACATTAGACCTCTCCGCCAAAAATTGAAGACAAGCGAGCTAGCTATAGAATGTGCAAGAATTCTAGCCAAGCACCTTTCGGCGCGCATAGACCTGCATACAACAACATTTGCAGGTTCATTTAGCCAAAAAGGCGAGATTGTTGTTCCTGCTTTCAAGGTTTCAGTTTTAAGGTCTACTGGTGCTGGAGATGCTTGGAATGCTGGCAACATTTTTGGTGATGCTTTAGCCTTTCCAGACGCTTACAGGTTAACGTTAGCCAACGCTGTAGCCGCCCACTACATCTCAAATCCCAACGCTGAACACCCGACGCTGCCTCAACTAGAAGAGCTTTGTTCAAAACTCTAAGAATACAATCATAAAACTTCAGAAGGTCAAGCTGAGGTCAGTTGTAGTATTTGCTTCTCTAGTTTTCTCAACGTTCCTAGTCGTTCAGTAGCCTCATATTTTAGTATCTGGAAGGTTTCGGAAGCCACTGGATCACGGCCATGTAAAACAGCCAAGTACATGCTTATCACATCGAGTATAAATGTAAGAGAAAAAATTTTGCCTAGCGGTGTTTTGCCTTGAGGACTAATTTCAATCACGGATTTTGCCTTCCTAGAGAAAAACTTCTCTTTCAAAGCATCGATTCTTGCTTTAACCTCTAAGGGCTCTACTTCTAAATCTCGCAACAAGACCAAAGTATAACGTTTCAAAATGCTTTCAGGTGCTTCCCAGCCCATAATCTCATTATGGTTAAGCTCCGGAAAAACATCACATCTGGCTGGAAGCTTGCAGTTTTCGTTTATCTGGCATTTAAAGCGGAGGCCCACGCTCTTGTATGGATTAAAACAGTAAACAATCGGTATGGTTCCGAAGATTTCAAGCGCAACCTTCTTGGCAAGATTCTTCTCAATTGACACCGCAATAGCAAGCTCTCCTACTAATTTGTCAACAACTTCAATAGTATCGCTCATTTCTCTTTCTACCTTTTCCATTGAAAGAACCTTAAGTTGAGCCAACAAGTAGGGAAGAGGCGCAAACAAGTAAGGCAACGAAGCCCTAGCAGCTGCCATCTTTGGTAATTCAATTAGAGGCAATCCTAAAGCTTGTGTCACTCTTCCTAAGGCACCATTAGACGATATCGATACGATTTGACAACCTTTTTTTGCAGCATCAAGCATGCAACTCAAAGTTTCTTCGGTGTTGCCAGAATAACTTATGAAGAACACGAGTGATTTCTCATTTAAATATGTAGGAAGAGAATAACCTCGAACAGTTACCATGGGAACAGTGATCTCGTTTCCAATCCAGTCCTTCAGAATGTCGCCTGCAATTGCAGAGCCCCCCATGCCAACAAAAACGACGTTTTCCACATCTTCGTAGCAGATACTGCGCTGTCCAACTTTCAACTTTTCCGGCAATGTAAAAGCTTTAACGTTCTCCACTGCTTTCCTCAAATTTTGTGAGAAGTCAAATTCATCCTTAAATAAACCACTTTTGTCCAAAGCGAAAATAGCCTTTTTATCGTCAAGAATTTTCGCCTTTTTGATTTCTGACATGTTTTTCATCCTCAAGCTTTGCAAATATAACGCGAATGTGCGTTTCACAATCCTTGCCTTTCTTCTTTCTTTGACCTTCAGCTTAAAGGCTTTTTCAACAATTCAATATTCTCTCGGGCTTGTTTCACTCATCTCTTAGCGAAAACTCGTTTTTGTGTTTCAATAGCCGACTTCAACGACTTCTTCAGGCTTTACACTAGGCTTTTTCCCCATAAAGTGAAAAGGATACATCATCTGGGACGAAGCCATAAATATGTGACGCAACTCCTATCTTTATACCTGCGTAGATTTGTGTTACAATATTCTTTGGCATGGTCGTCTATGAAGCATCCGATCTTGACGCATCAGGTATCTGGAAACACTTGGAGAACACGCTCTAGAAAATCGAAAGATCCACTTTTAAGTTTGAAAACTGTTTTGTGTATGCAAGACTTCAGCTTTGGAACTAATGTGGGGCTAAGCTTCGGTTTTCTCCCTAGCCTCTAGTGTTCTTGCGTAATATTCTTTGGCAATTTTTAGAGCTTTTTCTGCATTTGCCTTTTTGGAGAAGAATGCAAAGATTTTCTTGTATTCTGGATTTGACTCGAGTTCCTCACATTTTTTGAAGAACTTTTGGGCTTGTTCCAGCTTTCCTTTATATAAAGCTATTTCTCCAGCTGCTTGATAATTGATGCGAGCTCCTAGAAAGCCTTTCTTTTTCTCTAACATTTGAGCTTTTTCAATGTAAGAGTCTATTCCCTCTTCAGTCAGCCTCGAAGGATCAAGAAGCAGTGTGTGACTCAAAACAGATAGGAGTTCCGTGTCACTTTTGCAAAGCTCTTCCAATAGGGATTTCTCGGTGGATTCTGGTGTCTTCTTTTTTTCTTTTCCTTCAACTTCCTTCTTTCTTCTAAAAATGCCCAATGGTCCCATGTGCGGTTATTAATGGGGCGAAAATAAAAGTGTTTCTGCTAGGCTTAAATATATTATAATGAAAAACTCTTTTAGCAACGGTGATTAATTAATGCGAAGGTGAAGAAGGATTGTCGGTGGCTCAGAGAAAGTTTTTCGGAGAAATCGGAACTTTACTCGATAGGCCAGTCATGGTTGTAACTATGAATGGAAAATCTTATACAGGAAACCTTGTTGGCATAAACCCTGACACGTTAAGTCTTTGTTTGTCTGACGCTAAAGATGAAAAGGGTCATGTCATACATAGAGTGGTCTTAAACGGCGGCGTAGTTGCTCAAATCTTAGCAATAGAAAGGCCTTTTGACCTAAAAGCCCTATCTGAACGACTGGGAAAGGTTTTTCCAACAATGGTTAGGCTTTACGAGGATAAGGGTTTCATCTGGGTGATGGATAAGATTAAGGTTACAGAAGAAGGCGTGGTTGAAGGCATAGGGCCAGCTGCAGAAAGAGTTCTAAAGGTTTACAACCAGTTTGTTAGCGAAACTAAAAGCTAAATGTGCCAGCGAAACCGTTGCTCCTCTTTTTCTTTCTTTTCTCTTGGTTGAGAGGCTAGACCAAAGGATTCAAGGATTTTGCGGGTTGACTCCACAGCTAAATCTAGCCGGCTTAGATCGATGCTTATATGTAACATTTTGCTAATCGCCCTTAAAACCTCTTGAGTTGCAGAGGCATCTGGATAATAGCCAGGAGTTTCAGCGAGGAGACAGAAACCTTTCATACCTCGGAGTTTACCTAACCCAACAAGAAGCCCTGCTACACCAAAAATCTGTCCTTCAATTATTTCCGCACCCAAACTAGATGCATCTTTCAGTGCTTCTGGGTCTGACGCTGTACAATAAATCTTCGGAGGAGCGTCAACCTTTTCTCCTTTCCTTAGACCACCCAAAGTTACAATGTAGCGACATCCAAGTTTCTCTGCGATGTCTAATACAATTCCGCACAGTTCATATTGCCCAACCGTGGTTAAGGCTTGAGTATTGCCATAAAGAATGATAAGGTCACGTTCTCCATTCCGTCCTTTATGATAGTAGAGTTCGTTTATCGGAAAACGAGCCCTGCCATTTTCGCCTGTGATTGCGAAGTCTTGGAAAGAAGAAGAGCGGATTTCCGCAAAAAGCTTGGATTTCAATTCTTGAATGAAATGTAACGCAGCGATGTTGGCAACAAACCCTATGCCCGGGAGACCTTCGATTAAGACGGGGTCATCTAAGATGGGTTTTTCGTATATTTTGACGTTGCAAGTCATGGTAGATGTTCCTCTAGGCTGGCATAATAGAGAACAATTGTCCTTATAAGCATCATTAAAGACATAAGTTCAACCTTAGATTATGTCATGACGGATATGGCTCTATGTCGTTCGAAATCAGAGACAGAGACCTTCTCGCCAGAATTGGAAAAATAAAAACCAAAAGCGGAGTATTCGAGACCCCCGTGTTATTGCCAGTCATTAATCCTGCAGTTCAACTGATTCCACCCAAAAAAATTAAGGAACTGTTTGGCTGTGAGGCACTCATAACCAATGCTTACATCATAAAGAAACATTTTGCGGACAGAGCCGTTCATAAGGGCATTCACAAGCTGCTAGATTTCGACAGAGTTCTAATGACCGATTCTGGAGCGTACCAGATTCTAGTATACGGCGGCGTAGAAGTCAGCTCAGAAGAAATCGTGAGTTACCAAGAAGAGATTAACGCAGACATTGCCACAATACTGGATGTGCCAACCGGTTGGCAAGTTTCAAGAGAACATGCGCAACATACGGTCAAAGAAACTCTGAAAAGAGCAAAGGCATTGTCAAAGACAAAAACGCGAGACGACATCGCTTGGGTTGGACCAGTTCAGGGCGGAAACTATCTTGACCTTGTGGCAAAGTCGGCTAAGGAAATGGGAAAGTTACCGTTTGAAATTCATGCTCTTGGAAGCCCAACGCCGGTTATGGAGCAATACCTCTTTGACACACTTGTTGATATGATTTTGACAGCCAAACTGAACCTACCCCTTGAACGCCCGCTTCACCTTTTTGGAGCTGGACATCCCCACATGTTTGCGCTAGCTGTTGCTTTGGGCTGTGACCTTTTCGACTCGGCTGCTTACGCAATTTACGCCCGAAAAGATCGCTACATGACAGAATATGGAACTGCGAAGCTGAGGCAACTCGCATATTTTCCATGCTCATGCTCCATATGCACGACAAACGACCCGAATAATCTGAGGGAAATGCCGAGAGACGAAAGACAGAAACTACTCGCTCAGCATAATCTCAATGTTTGCTTCTCTGAAATAAGGCGGATAAAGCAAGCCGTCGTTGAAGGCAGGCTTTGGGAATATCTAGAAATGAAGGCACATGGGCATCCTTCTCTGCTTCAAGCTTTGAAGAGACTAAAGAAGTATGAGGACTACCTTGAAAGAATCAGTCCTGTAACAAAGAGGAGCGGACTCTTCTTTTTCAGTTCAGCTGGATTAACTCGACCAGAAATTGTTCGCCATAGAAAAAGGCTTTCAGCAAGCTATTCACCATCAAAAGAGGCAAAAAGTCTGGTTTTGCTGCCCCAAACCACGACTAAACCGTTTCACAAGTCAGAGGAACAACGAAGACTATGGAAGGCAATTGAACAGAAAATAGGCGCTAAAGTAAGCAAAATTCACATCTGCACCTATGCTGCACCCTTTGGAGTCGTGCCAACCGAAATAGACGAGATCTATCCGCTTTCTCAATTCGAAAGTACCGTTCTCTCAGATGCTGAAACAATAGAATACGTTTCAGAACAAGTGGAGAATTATATACTGAAAACAAACTACGACAGAGTTATACTACTAGAAAAATCAGAAATATGGAAGCGAAAAATAGCAACTGCATGTAAGAGAGCTTGCAGTAAAAGAAAGATTCCCTTAACAATTGTTAACACTAGACCCCCTTGGAGTAAGAACACATTAAACAAAATCTTGAAAGCAATACAGGAAGCTGTTATGTAGAATGGAGATACGAATAGACCTTCACTTGCACACAAGATTTTCAGGAGACGCCATAATTAGCCCTAAGCTTATTGTGGAGCAACTTCACGCTCATCCCTTCATTAAGGCAGTAGCCATAACAGATCACAACACCATGCAGGGCTACATGGAAGCACGCAGACTCGCCTCTTCTTACCAAGACATAACAATCATTCCTGGAATAGAAGTGTCAACGCATCATGGAGACGTCATTGTGCTAGGCGTTGAAGAGAAACCCTCCTACGCTTCTACGGTTTGGGAAGTAGTTGATTTTGCCAAAGCAAGAGCAGGGGTCGTCGTTATACCTCATCCCTACCGCATAAACGGGATAGGCGACCTAGCGGAGAAGATGCCCGCAGATGCAATAGAAGTCATGAATCCTACAGCAACACTAAGAGAGAACAAGATGGCGCAAGAATTAGCCAAAGTGAAAAACCTGCCAGGAATCGCTGGAAGCGACGCACATACACCATCACATATGTGGACTGCATATACCGAAGTGAACGCATACCTAGACATCGATGAGATTTTAAAAGCTATTCGAAAGGGATGGGTCAAGCCGGTCTCGGCAGATGCTATGATTTAAATGTTTGATAATCTAATCATTGAGAGAAAAACTGGAAGTTTACAAACACTTCGGATGGTGAACACGATTCCTTTAAAGATTCGATTTCTCGGCGGCACGAGAGAAGTGGGAAGATCAGCTCTGAATGTAACGACTGAAAAAACAAACATCCTGCTGGATTACGGCGTCATGCTTAATCACGAGCCTGGATTTCCCATGCATGTTCAACCCAAAGATGTTGACGCCATTGCAATGACACACAGCCATCTTGACCATTCTGGCGCAATTCCTGTCTTTCACATTCACGAGAAAACACCTGTTCTTGGGACGAAACTTTCTTTTGATTTGGTGCAGGTTTTGATTTCAGACTTTATTCATTTGTCGGGTTATTATCTTCCTTTCGAATACATCGAGTTGCAGACAATGTTGCGTAGTTCTGTGCACCTCGATTACAAAGAGCCGAGAGCTATTGGAGACACTCGAATTCAACTCTTGGATGCTGGTCACCTGCCTGGAAGCGCTCAGGTTCTTTTAGAGGCAGATGGAAAAAGGCTGCTCTATACAAGCGACTACAATCTGACTGAAACCCGTCTCCTTCATGGAGCAGACAAAGACTACGGGGAGCTTGACGCGTTAATCATTGAAAGTACCTATGCAGATGAGGAGCACCCGGATAGGAAGGCTTCAGAAAAAGAGTTTGTAGAAAACATAACAGAAGTTGTAGAAAACGGCGGAACAGTTCTTGTTCCAGCTTTCGGCGTTGGACGCTCCCAAGAAATTGCATGCATACTTGCAGCCCACCATTTCGACCATTCAGTCACCATCGACGGAATGGCCCGAAAAACCAACCGAATTATAATGAATCACACTGCTTTTTTGAGAGACCCCCGCCTATTTATGGACGCAGTTCACTCCGCCACTTGGGTAGAAGGCTGGCGAGACCGGAGAGAAGCACCAAAAAAGCCAGGCGTTATAGTATCCCCAGCTGGAATGCTAAAAGGCGGTCCTGCAGCTTTCTATGTGCAAAAACTTGGAAAGAAAAGCCGAAACGCCATATTTCTTGTAAGTTACCAGATTCCTGGGACTCCTGGACGAGAACTGCTAGAGAAAGGTCGATGTGTTATTGACGGAAAAATGCGCAAGGTAAAATCTAGGGTTGAAAAATTCGATTTTTCGTCCCATTGTGGAGCCAGCGAGCTTCAAGAAACGGTGAAGAGCTTAGAGGGAAGCCCAAAAGTGTATGTGGTGCATGGCGCTGAAGGCAACTGCAAGCGATTCGCCAAATGGGTAAAGAAAGAAATGGGATTTGAAGCAGTGGCGCCAAAGTCTGGAGACACGTTTACGATTTAAGGGAACCATAATGCGAATAGCTATTTTGCGCATTGGAAAAGTAGATGAGGATATCTCGAAGAAAATTCAGAACTGGCTGGTGGAAATTTATCCAGAGACTGAATGCTTAATTCTCGAAGAGATTATGCGGATTCCCGCAGACGCATATAATAAGGCACGACGGCAATTCCATTCAACTAATATCTTGGCAAAAATCAACACTTATGTTAAGCAAACTCAAGCCGATCGTATATTAGGAGTAACAGAAGTCGACCTTTACGTGCTCCATCTCAACTTTGTTTTCGGAGAAGCCGCATGCCCAGGAAAAACCGCTATTATATCGCTGTTTCGGCTTAAACCAGAATTCTATGGACACCCAGCTAACCCGGAACTTTTCATTAACCGTTGCGTAAAAGAAGCAGTTCATGAGATTGGCCACACATTGGGTTTGAGACATTGCCAAAATCCCACTTGCGTCATGTTCTTTTCTAACTCTATCCTCGATACAGATAGAAAAAGGAAAACTTTTTGTGAAAACTGTCACTCGAAAGCTGTAAAGCTTTCAAGGGGCTAAACTTCACGAATCTCACAACTGAGCTTCTTGATAATCTCCTCGGCTTGTAATGGCTTCACTTTTAAAGTATAGAGCCGCTTAGATGTCTGAAGTTTAAGTTTCACGGTTTTCTCTAATCTTTTTATGGCACAGTAGTCAGCACGCTCAGAAATTTGTACAAATTTTTCTGCGTCAAAGATTTCTGTAGGCATAAAGTCTCAGCCTCGTTTAAACTGAGACTGAAGACTACTCTGTTTTATCTGTTTTGGTCAGGCGTTCTAATTTGTTAGAAGCGAATAATTGCTATGTTTTCTGAATATTAATTCTGATTTCATAACTTTTTTGCGTTGGTCGAGCTTATGAAGCATCAGGCGAGATAAACAGTGACTAGAATGAGAGTTCATTTTTTCCTTGCGTTCTGCCTTATTTTAGGTGTGGTTATGCTTAGCATTAACGCAGCTAGCGCTGTTTCCCGGACAATTTATGTAGATGCTGAGCAAGAAGAAGTTGAAAGCATTAGTTTGAAGGTGGACGATGAGGTTTCTGGAAGAATAAGCGTTATCGGCGACTCCAACAACGACATTGATTTTTACATCACCGACCCTAACGGAGAAGCTGTCGTGCCTAAGGAGAGAGTAAGTGTTAAAGATTTTCGTTTTACAGCTTCGAAGGAAGGACCCTACAAGATTCATTTTGACAATTACTTTTCAACTGAACGTAAGACTGTGACGTTCAACTATGACGTACGCCATTACATTTTCGGAATTCCTCAAGAAGATTTCCTTGTATTTGTGGTTATGATTGTTGCGGTGATTGGTCTGCTAGTGTTTGTAGCATTGTCCCGACCGCAAATTTAAGGTATAGGCCTCGAAATCTGTGAAGAGAGGAAGCTCCTGAGCCGAACCGAGTCAACACCTTACTGTTTGTTCTAGATTTTGCGCACACGCGCGGGCGACTCAAGGTTCTGCGAGCCTCCTCTTCCACAGGCGGCGTTGCCAGAAAAACCTTGAATCAATATAAAGCTGGAATCGATAGAACATAATACTTGTGGTGTACCTACACCTTTAACTCAGTCTTCATTTAATATCACAATTCTGATAACATCTTTTCTTCCGACAACATGTCTCACACGAGGTGAAAACTAATCTAACACCTCATCTAACAAATCAAACTGTTCAACCGCTTCCTCTCGGTCTACGTATCTAACAAGAACGTTGTAGGACGACATCCCACCTTTATTCAACATGTTTAGCACATTGGATAGCGCTATTTAACGTTCTGGATTATTGGTGGGCCGGGCCGGATTTGAACCAGCGACCTTCTGCACGTCAAGCAGATGTCCTACCATGCTAGACGACCGGCCCGCCTTTTCAAAACTTTTACAAGAATATTTTGCTTATTAAGTTTGCATTCTACTTTTTACGCTTGCCCTGCAAAAATGGATGTTAGGATTTAATTTGTGATGACGTTTAGTTCGCCAATGACCACTTTTGGTGCGACAAATGTTCCTACTTGGCGGGTTTCTTTGCCTAGGGCTGAAATTTTCCTAAGCATGTCGTAGGCGTTTCCTGCGATCATTGCTCCCTTAACAGCGTGGGTTATTTTGCTTTTCTGGATTCTCCACGCTGGAGCTAGTGCCACTGAGAATTCTCCGGTTTCTGGATTTGACTGGTGGGCTCCTTGAACGCCTCGCACATAATATCCATTCTTTACCTCTTCTAACAATTCTTCTTTTGTGAAAGAGCCAGCAGTGAGTTGCACGTTCGTAGGGCTTATGTTTGGAATTGTTCCATACGGTGGAAGACTTAGGCCTCCTCCGCCTCTGCCAGCGTTTCCAGTGCTTTCTCTGTCTTCCAGTCTAGCCCAGTAGTTGTTGTAGAGGAAGCTGCGAAGGATTCCTTTTTCTACTATTGGTGTTTTTTGTCTGGGCGCACCTTCCATGTCCATTTTTCCAGAGAGCAGTCCTCCGGGTAGTGTTCCGTTGTCATATATGGTGATGTTTTCTCCTGCAACTTTCTTGCCAATTTTGTTCTTGAAAATGCTTCTTCCTTGAGCAACGATGTCTCCTTTAACAGATTGAACAAGCGTAAAAGTCAAAATTGACTGCAAAGCAAATGGATCAAGCATTATTGGGAACCTTCCAGCTTCTGCTTTTCCAACGTTTATGGCGTCTATCGCAAATCTAGCTGCCTCTTCAGCTACCCATTTAGGGTCTGGTTCATATCTACGCGAAGCTTTAAACTCGAAGCACATGGGGGAGACTTGAGTTTTGGAACGTGCCATGGTACCGAGCGAGCATACGAGGCTTGTTCCTTTGTCTGATGCCTTTACACCTTGGCTGTTGAGGCATATGCTTTCGAGGATTGTGACTTGGGCTCCTCCGAAGGCTGGTAGAACTCGTTTATCTAAGTCTTGCGCTGTGTTTATCATTTTTTGGCATAGAACAACTGCTTCGTCTGAAGTGAACCTTGTTATTTTCTTGTCATAAGTATCTTTCACTGTTGGATACTTGCGTTTTTCTGGAAGTTGTTTCCAGTTTTTGTCTTTTGGGCTTGCTTTGCTGGCTTCAACTGCTCGCTTGGCGGTCTTCGCTACCTCTTTTTCTCTGAGTATGTTTGTGAAGGCGAATCCGATTTTTTTGTTGGTTATTGCTCGAACGCCAAGTCCGCTGTCCATAACGTCGCTGCAGGTTTTGATTTCTGCCCTTTCGATTTCTACGCCTATTTCATGTCTAACAACAATTAGCGCTTCTGTCTCTTTGGCGCCCAGTTTTTCTGATGATTTTAAGACTTTCTCGCAAAGCTCAATGTAGCTCATTTAGGCGCCTCCTATGAGTATACTCTTAACTCGCAGGGGCGGGCCACCTGAAGACTCGAACATGTATTGTCCCTTGCCGCAACGTCCCGTCTCTAAGCCGAAGTCCTTGCCGCAGGCGTCAACCTGCTTTAGAGTTTCAAGAGTATTTCCAGATATACCGATGTTTCGAACGGGTTTACCAAGTTCTCCGTTTACGATTTCAAAGGCGCTCTGAACACCAACCGTGAACGTGCCGTCTAAGTTTGCTTGTCCGCCTCGAAAGGCTTCGGGGTAGTATCCGAATTTTATGTCTTCCATAAGCTCTTCGAAGCTGTAGTTGCCCTTTTCGAAGCATGTGTTTCGCATTCTTATTATAGGTGGAACCCGAAAGTCTTGAGCGCGAGCGTTTCCAGTCGGCTTCATATTCATTTTGGCTGCTGTTTCACGATTATGCATCAGTCCCACAAGTGTGCCGTTTTGGATCAGAACTGTTCTTTGTCCAGGCACACCTTCGTCGTCGTATTTTATGGCTCCTAGTCCTTCAGGTATGAGCGCCGAATCGTAGATTGTAACATGTTCACTTGCAATTTTTTGTCCAAGTTTGCCAATTAGAGCACTTCCAGCAAGCGTCAAGTCAGCTTCACAAATATGACCGAGGGCTTCATGAGCCAAGACGCCTACTATACTTGTTCCAATGATTGCTGGAAACGGTCCACCTTTCGGCGTTTTCGCTTCGAGTTGTTGCACAACTCTTCGGCTTACTCTTTCAGCAATTTGCTCTGGAGGTTCTGAGTCAAAGAGTTCGTATCCATGGGCTCCGATTTCGTCTCTTGCACTGGCGATTATACCTGTTCTTTTGCCTGTTACCCAGCAGTAGTTCCAGACAACCATTTTCAGCTGCTCAATATACGTGCCTTCTGTGGTGGCCAAAGCCTGCTGAGTTGCTAGATCAGCGTAGCGCACAGTGACGCTTTTAATACATTTGTTGAAATCGAAACAGGCATTGTTTATTTCTAAGAGATTCTTCGTTTTCGTGGAAATGTCGATGTTTCTAGGATCCTTTTTAAATCTGACACCGGTTTTATCTTCTACAGCCTTGACAGGTGCCAATTCAACTGGCTCACGAACATTTTGCCCTGCTGCCTTTGCCATTTTCAAAGCAGACTTGCCGGCTTTCTCAAGATCACGTCGCGCCAAAGAATTGGTTGTGGAAAACCCCCAAGTGCCTCTTGCAAGAACCCTGATAGCTGCTCCTTTCTCGGTGGACAGAGAAACGGCTTCAACCTGTCCATCTCTTACGGTTAAGAAAGTGTTGCTGTTTTCTTGTGCCCTAACTTCAGCATAGGATGCGCCTAAGCCTTCAAGTTTATCTAAAACAGGAGAGAGTACATCTTTCAACACGGTTCAACCCAATAGGTTTTTAGGAACAGAAAAGCTCGGTTTATTCCCATTTAAACTTTGCCCAGCTGCGTAATGCTTAATAGTTTTCTTGTGGGGTTTGAGAGTTGGGCGGGTAGATCAGCTTGGAATGATCGCGGCGTTGGCATCGCCGAGGTCGCGGGTTCAAATCCCGCCCCGTCCACAAAACCTCTTCTGAATAAATGAGCCATTTTAACCTATTCGACACGATCGCACATTTTTCTGAGCGTAAGCAACGGTATATCACTCACCAAGACTTGGTATAAGTTTATAAGGACATTCGCCCGTGATATGAAAATACATTCAAGAATCAGTTTCTGCAAGATTCTGATTCTTGTTTGAATAGTAAGCGAGGTGAGTCAAAGATGTCGTATAGAAGAGAGCCCAGAGAAATGCACAAAGCGACCTGCGCCGATTGTGGCCAAGAATGTGAAGTTCCATTTAAGCCTGATCCTAGCAGACCAGTGTACTGCCGTGACTGCTGGGCTAAGAGAAGACAGAGAAGAAGATATTAATTGTAAATTTTCTATAATGTAAGCTTCACAAGTTTACCTCTGATTGCCGAGAATTACTTTAACCTTCTTTTATTTTTATAATTTATCTTCATGTTCTTAGCTGATTATGTAGTTGAAGTTGTTCCAAAAAAAGGGAGTTGTGGCGAATTTGCCAAGGAAAAAAGCTTCTGTTTGTGTTTACTTCAGCTGTTCTCGCAGTATTTCAGCGATAGTTTCCGAAGGTGTTTTTGTATCATGAATGGTAGCAATGTTTAAGTGCAAGGTCACTTATTCTATTGCTACACCCAAAGGGAAGAGTGGAAAAATGAGCAAACTATCTAGAGAGCCAAACGTAATATATGTGGGAAGAAAGCCTCCGATGAACTACGTGTTAGGAATCATAACGAGTTTCACTGGGTCTAACGCGACAGAAGTTACTTTGAAGGCAAGAGGACAAGCGATAAACACAGCTGTTGACGCTGCCGAAATAGCTAGAAACAGATTTATGAAAGACGTAAGTGTAGACAAAATCACCATTGGAACAGAAGAGATGCCACCGAGAGAAGGCGAAAACAGAGCAAGAATGATTTCAACGATGGAAATCACCTTAAAACGAAAGTAGCATACTAGAACCGCCACACCTAAGGCTTGCAGTAACCCAGTTTTTGGTTTCCTTACTAACGTAGCATATAATGTTCACGCGGATGCCAAATCAGTTGTGACAATTTAGGTAAGTGTTAGTGTATCCCATACTCAAAATAGGCTCTATATTTTTTCTCTAGCAATTGTCCTGCCGTGGGTCAGGGCACTCTTTTGGTTTTGTTGGCATGTGGTGACTGATTGGTAATCTTCATTGTGGTTTCATAAAGTTTAACTTCAATTTACTACGAGGAGTAAGTGAGCGGATAATCCATGGTTCGACTTGTTGGCTTATATAAAGAGCTTGGCGACAACGAACACTTGATAGTTGAAGGCAAAATAATAGTGCCTACAATTTTTGTGAGAGAAGCGAAAGTTAAGAAGTTTATGGGACATGAAAAGAAAGGATTCCCCCTTTCTTATCTCCGGTCCGGCGTNTTCNTNACTAACAAACGCTTGATGCTTNTGATNTTCCAAGAACTAGAAGCCTTGGTTCTCCAAAAGAAGGGAATTCCAAGTCTTACAGGTATTGAAGGCTCCTGGTTTGAGATTCCAACTTCAGCCATCTACAACGTAGAGGTTGTCCGCAAAGAACTCAAAAAAGAAAAAGAAATTAGAATGGTTTTTCCAGCGTTGTCTAAACAGGAAAACGTTTCAACAGTTGAGATCTTCTACAATGGACAAAGGGCATCTGGAAAGCTGAAAGCATACATTGAATCCATATTCAACAGAAATGGGTTGGCTAAGCGTTTCAATCTTAAAAACATAGAAGCAATCTTCGACAAAGTTCAGCTTGTTGGAGAACAAACAGTAGGCATAGTGCCAAAGCTAAAAGAACTCAGCAAACTCAAAGCCTAAGCCTTTCTTTGTCATTTCACAACCTAAAACGTCTGTTCACGCAGAGCATTAGTTGATTCTCACTTCTTTCTAAGAACAGGATTGCTCATTGAAGCAGAATTCAAAATAATCTCTGTGCCGCCATAGGCGCTTCGCAAGTGAACCTAAAAGATCCCTCAGTCTTTTCCTTGTCGGTAGAGAATGGTTCCACAGGTCTTGCAAGCGTAGAAGTTGGATTCAACCCTTCTTTGTTTGGTCCTATCAATTTGGCTATTACAATTTGAATTTGGACATTTCATAAGCCCTTTCACTTCCAATCAGCTTAGATTCTTATGAACAATTTGTACTCCGGTGGTTCTGAATCGAAAAGGGGGCAGTATCTGCAAGTTTTTTCATCTACGTTTTCTCTAAGCAAGCCGCAGTAGATTCCGCTTGATGAAAAGATAGCTTGCCTGCAATCTTTCGGACTGCATATTTTCGTGGGTTTTTTCATTTTGACATGGCGGCTTCGAGAAAGCCTTCGCACAGCGTCTTCGAACTTTCGTAAATATTCAGCTTCAATGTTGAAAAATTGTAGTTCTCTCTGGGTTTTATGATCCGTAATATCACCCGTTCCTTAATCGACCCGTTTTGCTAAAATAAGTTATGAATTTTCAATATGCATCTAAAATCTCTAAATTCCTAGCCTTTGGTTCGCACGATTTTTGTTCGTTCTAGTATGCGCCAAAACTCGACTTCAACTCCAGAGGTCAATTTGATCTTTAAATCTTCTTCTGGCATCGGGGTTTCAAAGATTTCATAGGTTTCTAGGTCCATAACTTGAACCGCGGAGGGCAAAAGAGCTATGACTTGACCGCCCCTTTTTTCAATGATTGGAACCTC
>JGI2171J19970_10000138_pt1 | contig 31670 bp, 36 predicted proteins | sample DeeMarSWOR324_28_FD_19970 | JGI IMG/M metagenome (IMG submission 19970) | reverse complement strand
CAAAATTTACAAGTCAATTCCTTGTTTTTCTAAATGTCTTAGTTTTCGCATTCTATCTTTAATTGTAGTTTGAGGATCATAGTGTAATCTTGTAAGCATAAATCTCTCAAACTGTTTCCATATACTGCCTGTGACTTTCATATGTTTCCTTCATACTTTACAAATCTTTACAGAAACGTAATATTTATGGGTATATAAATATTACGGAAATGTAAATATCTGTAAAGAATAATTATTTAAAGAAGTTAACAGATTTGTAAAGAAATGACTGAAAAACCAATTGTTGACATAGGTAAGGTATTCAAAGATAAGGATGGTGCCTATCGTATCTATGTTGGAAAACAAATCGCTAATGCTGCAAACTTTGAAAATAAAGAAAAAGTAAGGGTAGACTATTATCCCGCTGAAAAAAAGATTGTAATACGTAAAATAACTGAACTATGATTTCTTTTAGATAGAATTTTTTTTCTTACAATTATTATTCTTAGCTCTTTATTTATCTTATATTCTGTTATATCTTATTATACTTCTTAGATTACTGTAAACTCATAAGTTGCTTTCAATTCTACCTCATCATCTGTGACTAATACATCACCATCAGGATCACGGAATGCAACATATACAAGATAAGTTCCATCTCCATTAGTAAAACTACTTGTACTTATATTATAAGGATTAAAAATCGTATCCAACGCAAGCACATCACTAGCATTAATCATTCTAGGTGTCGTCTCATTTACAACTTCTTGCTCAAGAATCCAAGTGCTATTAGTTGTATTATAAAACTCTATCTGCATTCTCCCACAAGTCTTTTACATCATTTAAATTCTCTCCCACAGGATCTACTACTCTATCACATTCCATCATAGAACGCTTTTGAAGCCAAATAGATGGCATATCTGTAAGAGCATCACTCGTATTAACATCCCCATTATCTGATAATCCTAAGGCGTTACCTACAAATCCTACATCTTTTTCATTTAGAAATGGCCATTCTTGAATAACTGGAGCTAACCAGAAAGCATAATTATATTCTCCATCTATTTTTGCAACAGTAATGTGTTTTGATGCATCTTCCCATGTAAAATCAGGAGCCTTACTATCAATATTTTGATGTATAAATGTAGAACCTGGTGGATCTGTTGCAAAACCTGTTGCACCAGTTGTAGTACATTTACCACTAAGTATACCTGTACCTGCTAACCAACGTCCCATATATAGAACTCTTTCTATATGTTTTAATCCTAATTCATCTCTAACACCTTCAAATTCATCTATTAAATCATAGAAATTACTGTCAGCCTCCCAAGCGACTATACTTTCATTAAGTTCATTCCAATTTAATAAATATCCTAAATTAGAAAAAAATTTTATCATCTGAAAAAGATCATAACATGTTTCAACCGCTTTTCGACCATATTCATAATGACTACTGGCTTCTATTGGAATAATTTCAATATCATCAGAATCTAATTCATTTGATTTTATGCTTACGGAAAATTTAAATTTAGAGTCTACACTTGCTACAGAAGGCATCAATACAAGTATAAACATTAGTAGTGCAATACTTGAGATTATCAGTTTCCATATTATGCTTCTATTTTTACAAAAATATATAATTTTCTCCATACTCAAGTCCTCCTATCAACTCAATGCGATTGTATAATTTAAGTTTTTCTTTTTAAAAAACTCAGATAAAAAATTTTAAACAATTCTAACTTAAGATAAATTACATTTGTAACAAAAGTTCTCTTTTTATTTCATTCTTGTAGGCAAGGGCAACCATTAAACTGGTCGGTTAAATTATATTTTGTTTCTAACATTGTGTATATGGATTTGAATGACTGTGGAAAAGAATCTGGACAATAAGTGTCTAGAATATTAACAACGTGAAGAATGGTCCAAAATATATTTTGAGCAATGTAATCTAAACGCATAAGAAAAAGAAAAAATACAACTGGAGCAAATAGGAGACAAATAATAAAGATAACTTCACAGATTACCCACAATACAAACAAACCTAATGTATTAAGGATAGCATCACATAGACTTCTAACCATTGGCATATGCCCATATTTTTGCAATATCTCATCTATTACAACACGAATTTGAGCAACTAAACCATCAACATCATTTGGTTTATCAGGTAGATTATTGCTAACTGTGTTCTCCTGTGCAATTCCAGTCAATGGTGTAACTAATATTAGACTTGCACAACAGAGTGTGATAAGGATAGTTTTCTTCATATTCTCCAACTCTCTCAATAGTTTAATCAGATGAAGAGTATATAAATGTTTTATATGTAATTGATGATCAATATGTATAAGAATATAAAAGTGCTAAGATAATATATGAGTATTTTTGCGTCAAAAGTGCTGTTTTTCTAGGAGTTTGGGTACAGATAAATAAGGCGTAAATAATAAAAGAAATAAGAATTTTTAAAAATAAATACTATATTTATTGTTATGGTAACATTTAAATTTCGCAACTGGATGTAAAATATTGAGGGAGGTCAAAGTTAAAATGAATGATCAGAGTAAGTTTCTTGGTAAAACTCTGGTAGTTGGAGTTATACTATTGATCATTATCTCAACAACAGGGCCAGTAGTGATTGGATATAATGTCAAATCTGATATTACAATACATGAATCATCCTCTGGTAAATCACCTGTGATAAGATGGGAAAAAAGATTCGGTGGAGAACATGCACTTGAAAGATGTGAGTCGGTTAGACAAACATCTGACAATGGATATATTCTTTGTGGAGAATCTTGGTATTATAGTCCTTTTGGTTGGATTGATGCTTGGCTTGTTAAGACAGATGAAAATGGTGAAATGATATGGGCAGAAAGTTATGGAATCTATGACCCGAATGGACTTGATGTTGCTCGTTCTGTGGAGCAAACTATTGATGGTGGATATATCTTTTCAGGAGATAATGCCGAAGGTAAAGGATGGTTATGTAAAATTGATTATATTGGTGGTGTTGAATGGAGTGAATCAATTTATAATGCAGGACGATTATTTTCAGTTCAACAAGCTCCAGATGGGGGTTATGTTACATCAGGTGATCAAGGTTTAACAGTGCCTATTTTGATAAAAACATATCCAAATGGTACTGCGCAATGGTGGAGAACATGGTCTTTTCCAGGGGCACCTGTAGCAACCGATGTAGATGTCACCGATGATAATGGTTTTATAATAACAGGATATTTTTCAGATGACTATCAAGCAGTATTTTTAATTAAAGTTGATTCTAATGGTGTTGAGGAGTTTCAAAAAATCTTTGCTTGGGAGGGTTATCATTTTCGAGCTGACTCAGTTGAACATACATTTGATGGTGGATATGCAATAGTAGGTAGTATATATTCAATCCTTACTCCAGTAGTATTGATTAAGACAGATAGTGCGGGAAATGAAATGTGGAATAGAACATATTATAATCCCTTTTCTGACTATTGGTTTGCTGAGGAATTTCAACAAACAAATGATGGTGGTTATATTATCATTGCAAGGGAACGCAGTGATAGTTATCCATGTTCTTGGTTGATTAAAACAGATGCAAATGGCAACGTAGAATGGGATACAATAATCGGAGGATTTGAATATAATTTTGTAAAGCTTAAATCTGTTCAGCAAACCACTGATGGTGGATATATACTTGGAGGGGATGCAGATGAAATAAATAGTTATGCTCTTGATTATTATATTATGAAAATTGATATGATAGATGACACTCCACCAGAGAAACCAGAACTTGATGGCCCCAGCTATGGGAAAATATATGCAAAACATACATTTACAGCTTCAACTATTGATCCTGATGGAGACGATGTCTATTATATTTTTGACTGGAGTGATGATTCTAATAGTGGATGGCTTGGACCATATCATTCTGGTGAAGAAATCACTGCATCACATAGATGGACGACTACAGGAACTGGTCTATTAAAAGTTAGAGCCAAAGATATTCATGGTGTTATGAGTGAATGGTCAGATCCATTTGAATTTACAGTACCTCATAATAGAATCTATAATAATTTATGGCTTTTTAGATTGTTAGAAAGAATACCAACTCTAGAAAAACTACTGAATCTATTTATAAAATAATACTTTGAGTTCAATACGTTTATGAGTCGTAATTTCAAGACAGATGGATGATAAATTCTGTCAACTTCATTTAGCTACTTTTCGTTTAAATTTCAGTAATTTTTATATTAGGAATAAAACGGCTAATTAGATTTGGCTTATAAGCTTCCCCTCTTAATATAAGCTTTAAAATAAAATTAAATATAAATCAGATATTTATTTTCCAAGGGCAATATTCATTTTGTAATTTCTATGGTTATTAAATAGTTTGAGATATTTTATAAGATGATGCTTCCACTTATTTGACTCTTTGAACAAATGTAAAAATATGACTCTATAACCATTTTTATCAAATATCTTCCTTCTATATTCATAATCAAAATCTTCAGATCCACATACTTCAACATAAATTCCAAAGGAAACAAGAAAAAAATCCGGAGCCCAAACCCTAGGTCGCCAGTTTTCATCCCAAACAAAAACAGGATGTTCATAAGACCATCTAATTTCAAGATTTTTTAGTAAGTTAGCTACTTCTTTTTCATAATTAGTCATTTTATCATATATTGACTTATTAATCATATTAAAACCTTGATTTCTATGTTATCAGATCTAAAAGATCTGCAAAATTCCTAAGTTTATTATAATTATTTTCTATGTGATATAAATCGTGCAATTCGTTCAATTGTCCATTAGTTATTTTGTACCGTTTAGCGTCTACTCTAATCGCAGTATTTAAATTACACATNATTAATACCNCCATANGTCAACCAACAGATAANATTNGGGTNAGGTTGACNNAAATCTATCTGTTGGAGAAAATAACTCCGGCCTGGCCCATATATTAAAAATTATATACTCAGGGATGGAAATATGGTTGAAAAAATATTATTTTCTTTGGAAAACTGTATGAAATGTACACAAACAAAAGAACTACTTGCAAATAGAGATGATATAAAAATCATAACATATCCACATGAAATTAGTGATTGGAATGATGAACATTTAGATCAAGCTAGATCGCATGGTGTTTTTGAGGACCTACAAAAGACTGCTCCAATTTTATGGATTGATGGTCAAAAAACTATTGGTTATTTAAGAATTAGAAAATGGTTACAGGATAATGATATATAATTGATTAGGCGTTTGAAGAAATAAAACGAAGAAAAGTATAACAAATAAAAGAAATTGAAATTAAAGGACGAATTATTGTGAATAAAATTTTTCCAACAACACCGATTGAAATAACAGATGCAGATATTGATAATAACATCAAAAAATATGATATGATTGTTATTGATTGTTGGGCACCATGGTGTGGTCCATGCAGGATGGTAGGGCCAGTAATTGAAGAACTTGCAAAAGAACTTCAGGGAAGAGTTGTATTTGGTAAACTAAATGTTGATGAAAATCCTATAACATCAACTAAACACCGAATAATGGGCATTCCTACTATACTTGTTTTTAAGAACGGTAATCTAATAGATAGACTCGTCGGAGCTTATCCAAAGGGTGAGCTAAAAAAGAAGCTTGAAACATATCAATAATATTGTGGTAGTACCAAATTTGACTATTTAATTTAGATAAAGAATTAATTATTATAACAATATTAACTCTATTCCTATAAGCTACCTTTATTTTTATAATACTAATAAAGGTGAAAATTAGTTTTTACTACCAATAATCGAAGTAATTTTTTTTAAGTAATTATAGAGATAAGATTTAAATTAAATAGGATATTTAATAACGATAGTGGTAGTATTTTAGAAAAATATATGAATGAGAGTGCAATTCTCACTCTTGCTGTATTTGACCAAAAGGGGAGAATCTATTATAAAAAGGCACCTGTGCATGAATTTAGAGAAATCCAATCTGGATTTCCTGAAAACACACCGATGCTTGCCCCAATATTAGATGAGTTGATCAGCTAAAATTGGAGGTAAAAGAATATGAAAAAGATATTGACCGCCACAATCGTGCTATTAGGCTTGTGTATATCTAGTGCTATCGTATATGCTGAACCGGTTGTTGAAGATGTAACAATAGAACCAGCGGAACCTGAAGTTTTGGGAACAGTGACAATTACTGCAACAATTACTAGTGAGGATGAAATAACCGAAGTTACAATGAAAATCCATGAGTGCGATCCTACTATGTGTATGCCAACAGAAACCTATGAGATGGATTATGTAAACGGAGAATATACAGCCACTCATGACTTATCTTATAATAAGGCAACATACTTTGGATACTCTTTCATAATTACTAGTAATGGAAATGAAACAGAAACCGATTTTGAAAATGTAACCTTGAAACCAGCTGAAAATGGTGGAGACAATGGCGGAAATGGTGGTGACGGAGATGGAAACGGAGGAATTCCAGGTTTTGAACTTGTTCCACTATTTATTGCAACATTAATTATAATATTTTATCTGAGAAGAAAGAGATCAAGATGAAATTTCAATTGAAAAGACTTTGGTCTCAAATTCTCATTTTTTTTTCTGTTAATTTAGGAGCTTTAGGTATAAAAACCGGATTTTGTTTTCCTTTGTTTTATTGCCATGCATGTCCTGCAGCTTCGTCAGCTTGTCCCTTGAGGTCTATGGAAAAAAGTGTTTATAAGGGAAATTTTGCTTTAGATCAACTTTTATATCCAATTCTAATTTTAGGTTTTTTTGGAACACTTACCGGTAGAGCAATATGCGGTTGGGCATGTCCAATTGGTTTGTTACAAAGAGCAACAAGTGGTCCTGCAAGAAAACTTAAGAAATATCCAATAGTTAAAAAAATCGGTAGACACAGGATAGAACCTTATCTAAGATTCACCAAATATTTTATGCTTATAGGTCTTGTCATTGTGATACCAATATTTATTGGGTTTATGTTTACTGATGTTTGTCCAATAGGGGTTCTTACAGGGACTATCCCAATAATAATTCTAGATCCCTATAAATTTGTACCAAGTTCTTTCTTTTGGCCAGCTATAGGTATATTTATTTTATTTATTGTTTTGATATTTCTGGTAGAACGAGGATGGTGCAGATATTTCTGCCCGATTGGAGCCTTTCTTGCACCATTCAACAAAGTAAGTATGATTCATGTTGATGTTGATCTAGAAAAATGTGTACATTGCAATGCATGTGTTTTAGAGTGTCCTATGGGAATTGATGTTCCAAACATGCACAGAGATCCAGAATGCATTCTATGTGGTAAATGTATAAACATTTGCCCAAGGGATGCAATATCCTGGGGGAAGTTTTAAATGAAAAAATTATTTGCAATTCAGGTAAGCCTCCTCTTAATTGTTTCTGTTACATTAGTTGGAATGCTTTATTATACAGATATTTATGAAGTTACACAAGGGGGGATTGTGGAAGTTTTATGTTTAAGCTGTATAAAGTTATACCCTTTGACATCTACAGATTTTACATTTGATACAGGAAATGGAAAATCACATCCAGATTTTATTTTAGAAAGTTTAAGAGAAGGACCGATTTTTTTGCATTATAGCGAGGATGCTTGTGCAGCATGTGAGGTTATGTTTCCTTATATATTGGAATTTCTAAANGTTNAACCTAAGAAGGATAAATCATATCATAAGGTTACAAGCTTTGAGGATCAACCTGTNCCTTATTATTATATTTATCTAGATGATGAAGCAACCTCCCAGGAATGGTTAGATACATTTGAAATTTATGACAAAGACCATATACATGGTTTACCAATGTTTAGTGTTGTAACAATTAATTATGCTCATAGTGGTATTATTGAACCATACTATACAACTTTATATGGCATATTTGAACAAGATCCTGAAAAAAGAATAGACTTCTTAACAGAATTGATGCAAGAAGCATTTACGTTATATAATGAAAATAAACCTGGGTTTATAAAATAAGTTAAAAAAAAGAAAAATTTTGAAGGAAGAATTCCTTCTTTATTTAGAGTTCACCGCTTTTAACCTTTTGTTTTAATACTTCAAATTGCTCTTTTGTTAGTGTACAGATATTATCCTTCTCTCCAATTATAACCTTATCTTCTCGTACATCAACAACCGGGCATTTGTTAGGTATGCAGAAATCACCAATGCATAATGATACTTTCATCTTGTTATACCTCCCATTATTTTATATTTTAACATATATTAACGGTTATCTTCTTATATAATTTTTGCTAAAATAAGGTTTTTTTTATTAATATATTAAATTATCAATAAGTAAATTTTTAGGCATAACCAGTTATTTTTATATTATCTCGGTTTATTTTTTGTATAATCCTAGGCTTTTCTTTATCTATTTTTTTAACTTCTTTTGTTATTATTTCAACATCAGAGCCAATTTTATTCTGCAAACCATGTATTAAGACAGAGAATATCTCTTCAACAGATGGACCAATGTTTCTTTGTTTTTCATCAATTACCACTTGTAACTCAATTTTTTTTATAGAATGCTGTATTATTAATGCATCCTTCAACTTATTTGTTCTTAGCTCGTATAGGACCTTACTGAAAATTTCTCCAAAGGAAGCTGGAAGAATAATTCTTCCATCTGGTGTGTATAAAGATATATCATCTCTTCCATATATCTTTGATATTAAATCACCAGATAGACCACAGTTACATTTCTTATAAAGAGGGGCAACAATGTCATTTATTGCATCGTATCTTATAACTGGGGTACCAATACCAAATAGCTTTGTTAAAACAATCTTTCCTGCTTCTTCAGATTCAACTGATTTTCCATTTTTTAGATATTCTAAATAAACAAAATCAGACATTACATGAAATTTTCCGTTTTTACATTGAAAAGCAATTGGACCAGATTCGGTTGAACCATATGATTGAAATATTTCAGCATTGAATGATTTTGTCATTAATTCTTTAAGAGAATTGGTGAGAGGAGAACCTGTTGTAGCTATTACTCTTGGAGAAATATCTCTACCTTCTCCCTTTTCTTTTAATAGGGCCAGATGTCCCAACATTCCAACATAGCCACCAATGAAATCAGGTTTAAATTTATTGATTTCCTTAATTACTTTTTCTGGAGGATCATTTGTGTTTAACCACTGCATATTCTTAAATAAGAAATTAGAACTTATCCCTGGTTGTAATCCTCTATAAATATATCCACTCTCAACTGTATGGGGAGCAAAGTCAGCAATAATTGATAGTCTGTCCTTTCTCCAGTCAATTCCATGTTCTTTAATTGACCTAATATATCCAAAGAGACCTAAAATAATGTCAAACATATCAACATAGATAGAAAGAGATTTACCTGTTGTCCCAGATGTTCTAACCTCGATTAATTTATTTCTATCAATATTTGATGAAACAATTCCATCTGGATAATATTGTTTAAAATCATATTTAGAAACCATCGGAAGTTTTTTAATGTCTTCTATTCCTTTTATATCCTCAGGGTGAACCCCTTCTTTTTTATATTTATCATGGTAAAGAGGAACAGTGTATGCAAATTTGACAATTCTTCTAAACTTTTTATTCTGATATTCCCTTAATTTTTCATCTTTTAATCTTCTTAATCTGTCAATATCGACCAGATAACTTTTTAGAACTTTTAATAGGAAAACTGGATTATTAAATGAATTCATTTCTACCTCAGTTTGTTTTGTTAATCATAATTACTTATTTATAGGTTCCTTCTTATATAATGTCTGATTATGAATATACTTATTATAGAGAATTTTTGGCTAGGAGGAAGAAAGTTAAAACTTACTGAAAAATTATTATTGAATACCTTTTCAATTCTTCCTACATTATTTGCTCGTCAATTAGCAGCAATTACACCAAAAAAATATTCTGTTGAGGTTGTTGATGAGAGATATTCAAAAATAAATTTCGATAAAAGATATGACTTGGTTCTTATCAATTTCAACCTTTCAAGTGTTCCTCGAGCATATGAGCTAGCAGATATATTCAGAAAAAAAGAAATACCAATTGTGCTAAGTGGGTGGTATCCATCTGTTATGTATAAAGAGGCAAAAACACATGCTGATAGTGTATTAATTGGTAGAAATGAATTAAATTGGCTTGATCTATTAAATGATTTTGAAAAAAATAAATTAAAACCTTTCTATGGACCAAAAAAATATGATAGATCTATTAAAATTCCTCCAACAAATGTAAGACTTCCTGGTTTTGTTTTAACAGGTGCTATTGAAGCAACAAGGGGATGTCCATATAAATGTGAATTTTGTCCAGAAGCAAATGATATTGAGGGTTCTCAATATTTTACAAGACCAGTAAACGATGTTATTGAAGAAATTAAATCTATTCCACAAAAAACAATACAGTTTTATGATAATTCTTTGACTATTAACCCAGATTATAGTAAAACATTATTTAGAAAAATGAAGGGATTAAATAAAAAATTTTTTTGTAATGGAAACATTGATAAATTAGCAGAAGACAAAGAACTTGTACATCTTTCAAAAGAGGCAGGTTGTGTATCCTGGCTTGTAGGATTTGAATCTATCTCACAAGAAACAATTGATGAAATCGGTAAGAGCACAAACAAAGTAGAAAAATATTCAAAAGCTGTTGAAAATATCCATAAAAATAAAATGGCGGTAATCGGATCATTTATCTTTGGATTTGACACTGATACAAAGGAAGTTTTCAAAGAAACACTAAAAATTATAAAAGATTTAAAGATTGATTTAGCAGATTTTTGCATACTAACACCATTTCCAAGTACTCCGCTATTTGAGAGATTAAAAAAAGAAGATAGACTATTTGAAAAAGATTTGTCAAAATATACAATGAGAAATGTTGTTTTTAAACCAAAAAATTTTACACCTGAAGAGCTACTAGATGGAGTAAAAGAGATGTATATTGAATTTTATTCAATACAAAATACGGTTAATCGTATTTTTAGAGGTTTAAAACTAGGGATATATCCATTTTTTTTAGTATTGGCAAGAAATGCTGTAGCAAATATGAACAGTAAGATTTTGTATGTATCTCAAACAAAAAAATAAGAGATTTTAGAAGAAAATAGTTAATACATCCATTTCAGCAGAATTAAATTTTCCTGTTTTGTCATATGCAACTACTTTTATTGTATGTTTTCTTGGAAGAATCTTTCTAAATGAACCACTTTTTTCAATAGTATATTCAAAAGGTTCTTCTTCATCTGTATACAATGATTCATTATCTAGGAAGAAATCAACTCTATCAATTCCATCATCATCTTCAACATCCAGTTTTATATCTATTTTACCGACCATTACTGTCTTTTTAGCTAATAGAATTATAAATTTAAAAATTGGTTTTCCGGATATATGTAAAAATTGTGATTCTGGAAGAGTAATTCCTAAAAATGGAGGTAAATTACCACCTTCTACTACTTCTGCTGCAGCAACATTGTCTGCAAAATGGGCATCAAATTCATGTTTATCTCCATTAAAATCTTTATCTTCCGGATCAGAATAACTTTTTACTCCCTTTGGGTTATAGATTGCTGCAAATATAATTAGATTTTCCGGATCTAACTCAGTGGAATCTATTGTTTTTGAAAAATTCATTAAATCTTTAGAAGGAATTTCTACATCTTCATCTGCAATAATACTATGAGATCCAAAATGAAATGGCTTTTTGCTTGCATCTAACCAATATTGTGTAATAATCTCTGCTAAAAAAATCCGTAAATTTCCCTTATAGTTACTATTTCCATCGTTTTTTATTTTGCCATTAATTCTTATTTCGCTTTTATTTTCATCCCACTCTGCAGTCACATTTATATAGATTGATGAAAAGTCTCTTGAAGCAGCTTCTTTTATGTTTTTTTCCATGGTAGCCAAAGCTTCATCTGTTGCTCCAAATGAGGTTCTAAATCCTCCATCTATATAAACTGATGGATATGCCCAATAATTGTAATGTTTTTTACCATATTCTGCAGTTTCTGTTTGATCCATTATTAGACTAATATAATAAAATGGATATTTTCCCGCTTCATATAGCTCATGTAATTTTTTACTAATTTTAAGACAAGGATGACAATCTGCACCTGTTGCCTCTTCTATAAAAACAAAATGTGTTGAATCCCATGGGTATTTTTCTTTATTACCACCATTTCCATCATCGCTTTCATTTCCATCTTCTTCAACCGGTTCCCCTTCCACTTCATATCTATCAATTTTTGGTTTATTACCACATCTAGGTTCTGTTAAAAATATGGCATAAGCAGATGATACAACTAAAATGATAACAATTAATATTGCTATATTTCTAAATAAAGGTCTCATTGCAATATTACTAAATAAAGGTCTCATGTTTTATTATTAGAAGACATTGTATATATAAATTTAACTATTATCTACTTTTTTATATTATAATGAGATTTTTTCCCCTTTCTTCAAGGCATTAACAGATTTATCAGCGATTTCATCTAGTTTATCTTTGTCCATAACAGCCTTACGTGCTCTTATATTTTGCTCCTGTATAGCTTTTTTTGCTTCATCCCTGCGTTTTCGCCTTTCACCCTTAATAGATATAATCTTAGATCTCATCTCATATGCTTTATCATGTATCTTTTGTGCTTCATTTCTTATTTCAATATATCGTTCATGCTTTTTATTAGATTCAGCAATAGATAAAGAAAGCTCATTTACTAGCTTAATATACTTCTCATGTTTCTTCTGATTTTCTTCATAATATTTTTGAACCAAGGTATGCTGCTCATCAGCCTTTTTAAAAAGTTCATCTATTGCGTTATCTTTATCTGTTATTTCTATTTCTACAAGTTTCTGTTTTTCCATTAGTTTCTTTGTTTTTTCATACTCTTCTTTCTTTTCCCGAATTTTGTCGATTAAATCATTTTCTTCTGCTGAACTCATTGGAACTGTTTCTTGTCTGTATTCAAGCATCTGAACATCGGCTTTAAGTTCCTCTACACGTAGAGGAAGATTCTTGAAAACCTCACCTTTTTTCTTTCGTCTAGCATCAATTAGTTTTTTAGCTTCTTTTTGAAGCTTATTACGCATATCCTTATGATATCTCATCTTAGAAACTAGCTCATCCCTCTCCTTTTTAATTATGTCCGCCTGTTTTTTTAGGTCTTTTCTACTTTCATTTATCATATCCCGTTCTTCACGGATAATTTTAGCCATATCGTTGAGTTCGTTTCTCTTTTCTATATAAGCCTGAAACTTTTTTTCTGCATCTCTTAACTGTTCGGATTCCTTTTTATCAACAGGTTTTTTTACCATAAGAAACACTAGATGTAATTACTAATTTGATACGCCGAATCACTTTACTACTATATTAACCTCATTTTTACCATTTTCGGCAATCCAAGGTATCTCAATTTCGGCATATCCTTTACGCGGAATAGTAATATCATCTACTTTATTCTTTTCCTCACCATTAATATATAAAATAACAGAAACATTATCCATAGATACGTTTCCAATGTTATTGATTCTGAAGGATGTGTTAATTCTATCTCCTTTCCTGAAAATCTTTGGCCAGCTAAATGCTCCAATTATTTTTAACTCTGGTTTCGAATCCTTAATAGAGGTAACTGTTGACAATTCCTCTTTTTTCTTTTTATCTATAGGATTTACCACAATCTTTACTTCTACCCAATCATCTTTTTTTATGTAATCTGTTGGTTTAACAGATAAATCGATTGATTTTGTTTGTTTGGGGCCAATAGTAATATTTTCAGTATCAACTGAAATGTCCCATCGTCCCGAAGATGAATTTACCTCTTCTGCTTGAATCCTATAATTGTGCTTATATTTTGTTGGATTTCTGAGAGTTACTTCAAATTCGGCTTTATCATCTGGGTCAATTTCTTTTATCCTATCTAGACAAATGATTTCAATATATTCTTTTCTGATAAAGAATATTATTGGTATTAAAAATATTAAAATTATGAATATTATTACAAATATTAGAAAAGCTGCTGCATAATCTCCAAGGAATTCATCAAGACCGATATCACTTGACACAGATTCAAAATAATTATATATATGTTCAAAAATATTTGGGCCAATTACTTTAGTAATTACCCTTGCTGTCCAAATTATTTCCTTTTCATGCCTTATACTTTCCTTTGATGTTATGTTAAGTTCTAAAACATCATAACATATTTCAGAATCTTCTGGAATAAAGACTTTTAACCTTACCTCAACCTCTTCACCATTTCCAACTCTTTCAAGTTCTTCTTCATTATATAATATATCGACATCAAAATTATGCTCTGAAAAAGCCTCAAATTCGTAGCTATCGTACCAGAAACCTGTATTTTCATTTTTTATTTTAAACTTATAAGTTCCACTTGTGCCATGTTTAATTTCCTTGTCAGGAGGAATCTTTAAATCTATGTAATAATCAACTGCATCATCTGATACTTCAACATCTACTTTTTTACTAACAAAACCAGTTTTTCCAGTAATGTTAAAGAAAAGATTTATTTTATCATTATATGCTGAAATATTATTATTTGTAGAATTAACAAATATGAAAATTATTTCTCTACTCTCATTATCAATCTGAATTTTATTGGGATACTCAATACTCCAAGTTTCAAGATCATCAGGATTTTTTGGTGTTACTTCGATTTCCAGATTTTCCTCTCTATATTTACTGTAGATGTATAGTGTGAATTTTGCACTTCCACCAGGAACTACATCTTTATCTTCCAGTTCTTTTTCAATTATGATATTATCAGTTTCTGTAAAATTAAAAGTAATTGAAGATGGAAAATCTGCTGAACCACATAAAAGCTTAACTTTTCTAAGAGGGTAGATTAGTGGCATTCCACTAGAAGTAATGGATAATTTTAAATTATGACCGTTCCAAATTTCTTTTCCAGCTAAGTCAAATTCAAATACTGTAGGGCTGCCTGGACCTTGGGATATAAATTCAAGTATATTTGTTCTATCCACTTTTTCCTGAACTGATGCGATAACATCTTCATTATCATATAGAGTTGCATTAACAGTAATTTTCCTTAAGATTGCAACTTTTGGGTAATATACAAACAATTCTGCTGTTGCATTATTGATTATCTTGTTTCTACTGAAAGTAAAACCCTCCCATACTTGAGGATCCGAAGATAAAGTAAATCTAGATTCCTTATCATCTTCAGGTTCATCTAAAACAAGCGTTTTTTCTTCAGTTAAATAATATTTAATTAAATCATTATCTTTTTCTTCTGGAGGAACTACATTCATTTCGATATAATAAAGCCATGTTGTAAACCAATATAACCACTCTTCTGAATTTACACCTGGTTCATAAGGGTCCATTGAGAAAAATTTTGTTGGCCAGGTCATAACTGTACCATTTGGAATTTCCTTCTCCATAGTTACAAAAGATTCAGATTGGAATTCTTCATCATATAGAGCGCTGTGAAAGTAAAGAGTTTGATTTTCTCCTGAAGATAAAGGAAGTATAACCGATGATGGGTAATCTTTAGAATTATAAACAAATGATGAAGAACTGAAAGAATTAGCCAAGCTTCCAAATTCTTCAGCAGAAATCCCAAATTCTTCTGCGGTACCTAATATCTGCATTATAATATCGCCGATTTGAGCTAAATTTTCATTTCCACTTTTATTTAAAAACTCTGCTACTTTTTTTGCACGTTCTTGTAATTTCTCCTGGTACCTTTTCTCTATTATATTACCAATAGGTTTACCAGTTTGGATTACTTCAACTACGAATATTAAAATTTCTCCGTCGCTTAGATTATACTCAATATTTTGTAAAGTAACGTTTATTTTTTGTACTGTTTCACCAAAAAATTCCTGTTTAATTGTTACTGTAGTATTAGCATTTTCCAATTTAGTTGCTTGAAAAGTATCAATATCTAAGGAGTAAATTGAAATTTCTAGATCATCATTCCATAAAGTTTGCGTTGACAATGTTGAAGAGAAATAAAGATTAAATTCAACATCTCCTTCAATTTGAATTGATTTATTACCATAATATTCATACCATCCAGCTGTAATATAAGGATGAAGTCCAGTTAAATATAGGATTTCATCAAACCCATCTCCATCAATCGCTTTTACAGAATTTGGAGAAATATAGAGAATTGATAGTGAGCTAACAATTAACATAAATGTTATAAAAAATGTCCTGAATTTTATGTTACCTTGCATTCTGTTATCTCACCTTTATACTTAAGTTGGTACTATTTATATATAAATTTTTGTTTACAATAGTTACCATTTTTATTTATGAACCCCTATTATCTACGTTTAAAATAATATAATTTGTATTTAATAAATATTTTGATAATTTTTTATTATTTGATAAATTTTTATTATTCAGATTAGTTGAAATATCAAAAAGTTTATATCTCTATTCAAACAAACATTAAATATTGGATAAAACATCCAAGAAAAGGCACTCTAAAAACAAAGGTGTTAAATGAGGAGAAAAATATATTTAATAACTAGATTTAATTTCAATAATATTCTGTTTTTTTTATGTTTAATATTAACAATTAATGTATTTTTTAGTGAAAACATATTTGCTGCTGAAGGTGATAATTTAGAGATAGTAGCACCTGATGAGATCTATGAAGAAGAATATTTTTCAGTTAGTGTAATGGATCCGGATATATTAGAAGAATCACCTTGGTTAATAGATGTAATAATTGAATTTAATGGATATTTGTATCAAATTAATGAAACTGCTGAAGTAGAGATTCAAGCTCCTTTTGTAAATCAGGATACAAATTATATAATAAAGGCGTTCAAAGAAGGATATCAAACGACTAACAAGACAATAATTGTTCGAAATACTGAAATTAAAGTTTTATTTATATCTCATGATGATTTTGTTGTAGATGCAGGTGAACGATTTTCAGTAACAATTACTGAAAATGATAAAAATGGTGACCCTGTTGTTGGTGTAAGGATAGCAATTCAGAGCTTTGGACAACCAGCTTTCACAGATGATAATGGACGTGCATGGTTAACTGCTCCAGAGGAGTGGGAAAAGATTACAATACTTGCTTCAAAGGATGGTTATGTAAATGGACAAGTTCAGATGGAGGTTAATATTCCTCCTACTTTATTTGATTTTATAATTAGAAATCGATATTTTACAATATTTATTGGGACAATTATTTTAATCTTTGTAATCTTATTTGTAAATCTTAGACAAAGATTATCAATAACATCTAGAGCAAAAGAAATATCAAAAGATAAGCTTGATAATAAATATGAAAGTGAACTTGGATTAAATAAGCCAAAAGAAAATCCTGAAAGTTATTATTATGAAAAAGAGAATATAAGAGTAAAACCAGACAATGACTCAAAGGTTGAAGAAATAAGAATTACAAGACCTTACAAAGAAAAAGAAGTTGTTCCGGTAGAAAGTAAAAAAGATGAAACTGAGAAGATTATTGATAAAAAAAGGAGGCAGAAACGCGACTATGATTGGTTTGAAGGGACTGATGATTTAAGATATGAAATAGACAGAATCACTGGTGAGATAGATGAAGAAGGGATTGATAAATGGTTTGAGGGAGTCGACCATCATAAAGATAAGATTACTAAAAAAATGAAGAAAAAAGACAAGAATACAAAAAAATAAATATTATAGGAAGTAGTTTTTAAATATAACTTTTTAATTAACTGAAAATTGATGGCTAAAGAGAATAAATTAATAAAAGAATTTTATGAACTCAAGGTTAGTCAATTAATGGATAAAAGAGTGTGGGATCTTCCATTAATTGTAGAAAATGAGGATATTTCCCATGTCCTGTCTATTCTTGGTGCTAGGAATCATATTTGGGTTGTTAAAGATAAGGAAAAAAAAGAACTTGTAGGTGTTATAACAGAACACGATGTATTATCTATACTTGCTCCAAAACATTTTCCATCTTATGTTTTTGGAATGCCAGATATAAGATCTATTCAGCATGGTACTGCACGATCAGCAGGAGAAGTAATGGCAAATAAGATTATAACCTGCAAAGCGGATGAAAAAATAATTGATGCTCTTATGAGAATGGTAAAATATAGACTTAGAAGGTTACCAGTTATACAAGATAAAAAAATCATTGGTGAACTTACTCTTCATCAGTTAATTAGAAAATACTATGGTGCAACTCAATATCATCCGATTATAGAGGATAAAGAAGGTTGATATAAACGGAGGAATTATTTAGCGTTTTATTATTAATAGCTATAGCTCTAATATTTGCCAGAATTTTAGGGTTTTTATTTCATAAATTAAAACAACCTGTAGTAATCGGTGAGATAATTGCTGGTATAATCTTAGGTGGTATTGCAATATTTGCGTTTTCAGGCCAAAATATTAGTTTTTTTGGTTACGTATTTACTACGCCTAATCTAACTAGTATCTTCCAATCTTCAGAATTTGTTCTATTTGCTGAAATTGGAATATTATTTTTGTTATTTATATCTGGACTTGAAACAAGTATATCAAAGTTAAAAAAGACAGAGAAAGCATCAACTTTTGTAGCTTTTGGAGGAGTAATATTTCCTTTAATATTTGGATTTTTATGTGGTATTTTGTTTAATTATTCTGTTATAGAAAGTATAGTAATAGGATTGATACTTACAGCAACATCTGTTGGTGTATCTGTTAGAACATTAATGGATTTAAATGTTTTAAACACAGATGTTGGTGCTACTATTCTAGGTGGAGCGGTTATCGATGATGTAATCGGAATTATACTGCTTACTTTTGCAATGGGTATCGGATCTTTAATAGACGCGGTTTGGATTGGTATTAAAATTGCTATTTTCTTCCTAGTATTTCTGTATATTGGATTAAAAGTTATAGATAGGGTGCTTTTAGTTGGTGAAAAATTAATCCTACCAAAATCTTTTCTTAGTATTACTCTAGCAGTTCTTTTTTTATATGCCTTTTTTGCAGACGAGGCAGGTATCTCAGGTATAATTGGTGCATTTGTTGCAGGAATTATTATTGGACAAAATGTAAGATCAAAAAATATTATAGAGGATATAAAAGCTATTGGCTATGGATTTTTTATACCAATTTTCTTTGTTTATGTTGGATTGAATCTCTGGAGTAGAGAAAATATAGAAATCACTTCTTATGTTACTATTATAATGTTTATAATTTTTATTATCTCTGTTAGTATTATTGGAAAGATTATTGGATGTGGAATTGGCGCAAAGCTATCTGGTATGAGCAACATTGAGTCCTTACAGGTAGGTGTTGGAATGATTCCTAGAATGGAACTTGCTCTAATTATTGTTACAGCAGCTATATCTCATGGTATTTTAACTGGACAGGTGGCTCATACATTACTATTAACTACAATAATTCTTACAATTGTTACATCTATTATAACTCCATTCTTGATTAAAGCTACCTTTAAAAATAATACATAATTAATAGGAATAATCATGAACTATCTATTTGAGTTATCTAAACAACATAAAACACTTCCAGCTGCTGAGATTTTAGAATGTTTACGCGCAGAAGATATAAAGTTTAAAATTTTAGAATCAAACGAGGATATATTAATAATTGAAACCAATTCAAATGAAAAAAAATTTGAGGATATTTCAAAAAGATTATCTTTTACATATTACATTGATAAGTATCTTTTTTCATGTTCACCAACTTTAATTGATATAAAAAAAAAAGCCCTGAATAATAAGATTGAAGAACCTGGTTCAATAGCAATAAAATATAAAAACAGATCTGTAAAAATAGATTCACGACCAATTATTAAGACTTTAGCCGAGATATATACGCCAAATAGAATAGTGAGTCTTGACTGTCCAGATATAGAGGTACGCGGATTGATTACAGATTCAAAAGTTTATGTTGGTTTAAAAATTGCTGAGATAAATAGAAAACAATTTGAGGAAAGAAAAGTACAATTCAGACCTTTTTTTTCACCAATTTCTCTGCATCCAAAAATTGCTCGTGTAATGGTCAATCTTTCCTTAATAAAAAAAAATGAGATATTGCTAGACCCATTTTGTGGAACCGGTGGTATATTAATTGAAGCTGGAATTATCGGAGTAAAAGTGGTAGGAGGTGATATTGAAGAAAAAATGATTGAGGGTTGTAAAAAAAATTTGGATTTTTATAAGATAAAAAACTACAAGTTATTTTGTTCTGATATAGGAAAAATTGGAAATTATCTTGATAAAGTTGATGCTGTTGTAACTGATTTACCCTATGGAAAATCAACTACGACAAAGGGGGAAGAAAAGCTTAAACTTTATGAGAGGGCATTTGAAAATATTTCAAAACTTTTAAAAGAAGAAGGGAAAGCTGTGATAGGATTATCAAATAAAGATTTCATATCAATCGGGGAAAAATATTTTTTACTTTTAGAAAAACATGATTATGTGGCACATAGAAGCCTTACTCGTCATTTTGTTGTATTTCAGAAATAACCACAATGCTTTTACAATAAATTATTATCTTAGTTTTTAATGACGCAGCTTAAAATAATTTTCCTTGGAACGTCTGGAAGTTGGCCTACAATTAAAAGAAGTGCTCCATCAGTTGCTATTAAGAGAGGCAGTGAGGTGTTACTTTTTGATTGTGGAGAGGGTACTCAACGTCAACTTCAAAAATCAAAACTTAGTTATATGCAGATATCAAAGATTTTTATAACACATTTTCATGGTGATCATTTTTTAGGAATACCCGGTCTTATTCAAACAATGCAATTAAATGATAGAGAAATTCCATTGCACATATATGGGCCAAAGGGCATGATTAAACTTGTTAACCAACTCTTATCATTAGGATATTTTGCACCCAGTTATTCTATAATTGCCCACGAGTTAGATCAAGGGTCAAATCTTGAATTTAAGGATTATAAAATAAACGTTTTAAGGGTAAAACATGGAGTACCTACAATTGCTTATTGCCTTGAAGAAAAAATACGACCTGGAAAATTCAACAAACCAAAGGCATTAGAGTTAGGAATACCAGAAGGACCACTTTTTAGTAAACTTCAAAGAGGAGAGACTATAACTCTGAATAATGGTAAAAAAATAAAACCAAGTATGGTTCTTGGTCCGCCTAGAAAGGGTAGGAAAATAGTAATATCAGGAGATACGAAACCTGTGAAAGAAATGATTGATTTTGCAAGATTTGCTGATGTTTTGATCCATGAGGCAACGTTTGATTCAAGTTTTGAAGATATCTCAAGTGATTATGGGCATTCAACAGCTCAGCAAGCTGCAACAATAGCAAAAAAAGCAAATGTGGAAAAATTATTATTAACTCACATAAGTCCTAGATATCTAGATAGTAGCTTATTACAAGAAGAAGCAATAAAGGTTTTTAAAAATTCTTTTGTTGTTAAGGATTTCCAAGATTTTGAAGTAAAGCTCAAAAATTAAAAAAAACATATTATGGTTTATTAGACCTGTTGGTAAACTTAGATATAGTGGTACACTATTACTTCTTAATAGAAATCTAAAAAAATGGATGCATGGAGTTATGATTTTATGAGAGGAATTGTTAAAGATATGATTGAATGTGAATTGGGTAGACCTCTAACTAATGAGGAAGAAAATATTGTGGATGAACATACGGAAATCGTTACCGAGCTTTACAGACTCGATAAACGAAGAAAAGAATTAGTTCAAAAAATAGTTGATATGAAAGACATATCAAAAAAGTTACCAGACTAACCATTAATTAATTATGCTTTTTTTTATAAAGAGATATTTGACCTTGAAAAAGTTTGTTAAATCATAATTTTATTAAGCAGATTATACTATTATCTTTTTGATTTTTATGGAGGAGCGACCGTCTTACGATGAATATTTTATGGAAATGGCTCATGTAGTTTCAAAGAGAAGTACATGTTTAAGAAGAAAAGTAGGAGCATTGCTTGTTAAAAACAAACATATTCTTAGTACTGGATATAATGGAGCTCCAAAAGGTCTCAAACATTGTTCTGAGGTTGGATGTCTAAGAGAAAACTTAGATGTTCCATCTGGGGAAAGACATGAACTATGTAGAGGACTTCATGCCGAACAAAATGCAATTATTCAAGCAGCTGTTTTTGGAGTTTCAATAAAAGATTCAACGCTATATTGCACTAATACTCCATGTGTTGTATGTGTGAAAATGTTGATAAATGCAGGAGTTAAAGAAATTATATATTCTGGTGATTATCCAGATACTTTAGCAAAGAAAATGCTTAGTGAAAGTAACATTAAAATAAGAAGCTACAATAATAAAAATCTATCTGGAATTGAAAAAATGAGAAAAATATAAATACTCACGAATGAATTACAAATCCGAGGAGAATATGAAGCGAAAGAACTCGTTTGTATTAGATGAAAAAGATGACAAAGCTGTCCAATTATTCTCAGAGTTGGGGATGCCAAAAAATCTTGCAAAAACTTTGATGTACATTTCTCAGGTTGACGAGTGCAGATCTGCTGATGTGGAGCAAGGTGCTGACCTTCGACAACCTGAAGTTAGCGTTGCTATGCAGGAGATGAGAAGGAGAGGATGGGCTAAAAAGAGGGATCTGAAAAAGAAAGGTAAGGGTCGCCCGGTACACATATACAAACTTACAAGGCCACTGCCAGATATTTTGAAAAATTTCGAAAATGAAAAAATGAAACAGGTAGAAACCATTAAGAACGATTTAACTCAATTACATAATTTAATAAAGGGATACTAAACAGTAGTCTTTCATCATTTGGGACATTTATTCAACTTTCCGTTTTTTATTATAGTTTATAATCCCTATCGCATATCGGCGGTGTAATATTGGAAAAAAGGGTTAAAAATATATTTAGTAGTATTGAAACAAAACCTGAGGTTATTCTAATAAAAAATTCAGAAATGCCCTATATAGATGACAATTTTTTTTATTTTACAGGACTCACCCATGGTATCTTTGAAGGTTCTCTTGCAGTCTTATTTCCTGATGGAAAAATAGATTTGATAATACCTCAACTTGAAGCAGAAACAGCAAAAAAAGCTAGGTCTAGAATCCATGTCTACACAAATGAATCTGAGTTTAATAAAATCTTGAAAAAATCTGTATCCTCATACGAAAATATTGGTTTAAATTTTAAGGGAATCTCTTTTAGAGATTTTTTAAAAATTAAAAATTTATTATCAAATTGTAATTTTTTTGATGTTTCAGAGGCCATTGAAAAAACAAGACTTGTAAAAGATGAAATTGAAATAAAATTTATTAAAAAGGCCTGTAAAATAGCAGATATTGTTGTTGATAAAATACCTCGAATTGTTCATGATGGTATATATGAATATGAACTTGCAGCAGAGATTAATTATTTTATGCAAAAAAATGGTGCTGAAAAACCTGCTTTTGATACAATTTCATCCTTTGGAAAAAATTCAGCAGAGCCACATTATACGCATGGGAATGTAAAATTAAAAAAAGAAGATTTTATTTTGTGTGATTTTGGTGCATGTTTTAAAAAATACAACTCAGATATTACAAGAACGTTTGTTTTTGGGAAAGCAAGTACAATGCAAAAAGAGATGTATAATGTAGTTTTAAATGCACAGAAAATTGGTTTTGATAATATAAAATCTGGAGTGAAAGCATCAGCTGTACATAATGCAGTAAATTCTTACATAGATAGAACCAAGTTTAAAGGGCGCTTTATTCATTCAACTGGGCATTCCTTGGGTCTTGCTGTACATGATAGTAATGCTAGGTTTAGTTCCAATAGTGATATTTTGTTGAAAGAAAATATGGTTTTTACAGTTGAACCAGGTATTTATATTCCTAATTTGGGTGGTGTAAGAATAGAAGATGATGTTTTAATAAAAAGTGATAGAGTTGAATTATTAACTAAATCACCAAGAAATCTTATTGAAATATAAATGTATATTTCCATTACCTTTTTAACAGGTTTTCTAATACTGCTTTTGAGTGATTCTGATGGGTTGGTATAATGAGGTTGAATACATAAGAAAACAAGCAAAGATGAATAATGAATTTTTCGCAAATTCACTACCAATGATAGCTAGCGAAAATGTTTTATCTCCTCTTTGCAGAGAGATGCTTATTACTGATTTTCATGGAAGATATGCAGAAGGTACACCAGGACATAGATATTATGAAGGTTGTAAATTTTTTGATAATGTTGAAGAAAAAGCAATGGAGCTTGCAAAAAAGCTTTTTGAATGTAGATATGCTGATGTTAGACCTACTGCAGGAACAACTGCAAATCTTGCTATTTTGAAAGCACTAATAAAACCAGGAGAATCTGCAGTTGTTCTTGATCTTGCAAATGGCGCTCATATATCATTTGGCAAGTGGGGAGGTGCAGGTGTTAGAGGTATTAACCTTATTTCTTATCCATTTAATGATGAGTTAATGAATATAGATATTGATGCTGCAGTAAAACTAATCAAGAAAGTGAAACCAAAGCTTGCGTTAAATGGGCGCTCTGTTTTTTTATTTCCTAGTCCAATAAAAGAATTAGCTGAGGCTGTACATGATCTTGGTATCTATCTAGTCTATGATGCTGCACATGTTCTAGGACTTATTGGTGGCAAGCAATTTCAAGATCCACTAAAAGAAGGAGCCGATGTGATGAGTGGAAGCACACATAAGACACTTCCAGGTCCTCAAGGAGGTATTATTGTTTCAAATCATAAAGGAGATACAGATGAAGATAAATCATTTTTAAGAAAACTGGGTTTTGGAGTATTTCCAGGTGTTACCTCATCATACCATTTACATCACGTAGCAGCAAAAGCAATTGCATTTGCTGAGCACCTTGAATTTGGTGAAGCATATGCTAAACAAACTATAAAGAATGCCCAACATTTGGCCCAGTCACTGTATGATAACGGATTTAAAGTATTTGGTGAAAAACTTGGATTTACCAAGTCTCATCAGATTTTAGTTGAAATTGGTCCTGGAAAGGGAAAAGAAGCCTCTAAAAACCTTGAAGATGCAGGTATTGTCACAAACATGAATACTATACCAGGTGATACAGACCCATTAAACCCCTCAGGTCTAAGACTTGGTACTCCGGAACTTACTAGAATTGGAATGAAAGAAGCAGATATGGATACTGTCGCTGATTTTTTTAAGAGAGCAATATTAAAAAAAGAGAACCCAAAGAATATCAAGAGAGATATAAAAGAATTCAGAAAAGATTTCCAGGAACTTCATTACTGCTTTAAAGATGGATTTAGAGGGTATGATTATCATAAGTTAGTTTAGAATCATGATTATAGCTCTTACTGGGACACCAGGAACGGGTAAAACTTCTGTTGCTGAAATATTAAAAAATAAAGGATTTACAATAATTGATTTAAACAAATTAGCATGTGATAAAATTTTTCTAATTGGTAAAGATTATAAAAGAGATTCAAATATTGTTGACCTTAAGAAATTAAACAAATATATTTTTGACAATTATTCTGGAGCGGAAACTGTTATTATTGAAGGTCATTTATCTCACCTTTTAGAATGCGTCGAAAAGATAATTATCTTAAGATGTAATCCAGAGATTCTTAAGAGAAATCTATCAAAGAAGGATTGGAGTCAGGAAAAAATAAAAGAAAATATTGAGGCTGAAATTCTTGATATTATCCTTTGTGAAACAGTTGAGATTCACCAAGAAAAAAACATATTTGAGATAAATGTTACTGGTAAAACTATTGAAAAAATTGTTGATATGATAATTGAGATTATAAATAACAAATTTAAACCAATAAAAAAATACAAAATAGGAAAAATTGATTGGTCTGAAGAAATATTAAATAATTTCAAAGTAGGTTGAATATAATGGTCCTTGATAACCAGAGAAAAAATGTTGATCCAATCTTGAACTCAATAGCAAAGAGATTTATTAAAATAAATCCTAATGGTTTGTCATGGCTATCAGTTTTTTTTGCCTTTCTTGCTGGTTTATTTTTTTATTTGTCATCTCCAGATAAAGAGTTAATAAATTTTTATCTCTATGGTGCAGTAATTTTTGTATTTTTAAACGGCCTTTTTGATGCAATTGATGGAAAGGTAGCAAAATTATCAAAAAAGACATCAAAAAGAGGGGATTTTCTTGATCATGCTCTGGATAGATATGCTGATGTATTTATTGTTGGAGGTCTTGCATTGGGTCCATGGTGCAGATATCAAAGTATTGGATTGTTAGCAATTATCGGTGTCCTTCTCACAAGCTATATGGGAACTCAGGCGCAGGCAGTTGGCTATAAACGTGATTATTCTGGTCTTCTTGGAAGGGCAGATAGGCTTGTATTACTTATGATTGCACCTATTATTCAACATATTTTGTTATTTTACTCCAATTTCACATTTCCTTTTGATTTTTACCTTTTAGAATGGGTTTTGATATATTTTGCTGTAATGGGAAATATTACGGCTGTTCAAAGATTTTACAGTACCTTAAATTTTTTTAAAAACCCCCCTAAAAAATAAAATTGTGGGGGTAAGGAAGGGAAAATTGGAAAAATAAAACCACCTCCCCCACATTCTTAATTAAATATTAAATCACATATCATTGACACTAACTGTTCCATACATTGTTCCATTTTTATAGCAATTAGATTCGTAAGATATTGAAAATTGTTTATCATCTGAAATTCTTTTTGTTAGGGTATATTCAATTTCTTTTTCATTTAACCCAAGTTTTTCCCCTAACTTGAAGATTTTTTCATTATTCATTTTATCTTTATCTCCCCAAGATTATTACTATAAGTATTTATAAAAAACTTATTTTGTTGTCTTTGTACAAATTATCTTTTTTTTATAAAAAATATTGATTTTGCACAAAAAATAGAGTTAATTAAGTTAATCAATGAAAAAATTGGGAGGAAATGTATGTGGGGGAGGAAGATAAGCAAGGTATGATTGGATAAAATGCTTCCCCACAAACTTTTCCTATAATTAAGATAAATCTTTATCAGGATAAAAAGTTATCGACTGTTATTTTAAATTTTATAATATATATAAATGCCTTAATTTTAATATGTTAAATATACGTTTTCTGCTTGACATCTAGCTATTATGTGTGGGCTTTCAACAATTATTGACTTTGCCCCCCAGAACAGGATTCCTGTAGCACCTTTTAATTGAATATTGATTGTTTCTTTTCCCCATAAAAATTTAAAACTTCCGCCACCTCTAATCATTATGTTTATAGTTTCGCTTTCTTCACCCTTTGCATTGATTGTAAAATCCTTTTTAAAGAAATTGCAATAAAGGCCAAATCTCCAAAGAATCGGACCTGTGACATCGTTACACTTTCCAAATATAATAATTATAGCATCAGAAAAATTGTCAGTAAAACCAGCATTTATTATTTTAGATTCTTTATTATCTGTATTAATTCCTAGAACTACTTGTATTGAATTAATTATTAGAAAAAAAATCGTCAATGTTATTAAAAATCTTCTTAGATTTATACTGCTCATTCATATTCACCTCCTCTAAAATAATATTATATCTGATTTTATTTAAACTTTACTGAGAATAACTCATTTTAATTACTTTTTTTAAATTTTTATAAAATATTAATTCAATCCCTTGACTGTTAAAGGTTTTAAATATCTTTTACATTGATCAGGGTAATTATTGAAATTTTTAGAAAGTTCTAGATTATTCTTATTAATTTCTTCAGATTTAATTTCAGATGCTAAATCAATTATTCTTTCTGCAACAACAAAAACTTTTACAATATTTTCAATTTCAATTAACTCTGCCCTATTTGAAGCTACCCCAACCACCTTTATAATTATATATCTCACCTCCCATATGTTAGTTATTATCTAACATGTAAATATTTGTCACTAATAGTAAATAAACTTTATGAAATATTTAAATTATAGAATCTTACTTTTTTTATAAGTATGATAACTATTTTTTTAAGATGAAAAATTTAAATAAGGATTTTTTTTCCTTTAATCAATTATTCTTATATTATGATTAACTATTTCTAAAATTGGTATAATCTAAAAATGAATAATAAAAACGCAATTATCATAACCTTAAATGATGATTTTTCTGAGATAATAGACTTAGCTGACTCGTTAGGTTATAAAATAATTAAGACTTTTATTCAGCATAGAAATAAACCTGATGTTAATAGTTACATTGGAAAGGGCAAAGTAGAAGAGATAAAAGATTTCATAGAAAATATTGATAAAAAAATTGACCTAGTAATCATCGATGGCGAACTCAAGCCTTCCCAATGGTTTAATCTTGAAAAAATAATTGATATCGATGTATTTGATAGGGTAAGACTAATTCTCTCAATTTTCGAAGAAAGAGCTGATAAAAAAGAAGCACGACTTCAAGTAAAATTGGCTCAACTACAGTATGAAAGGCCTTTTGTTAGAGAACTTATACATCGTGCAAGAGCCGGAGAACATCCAGGTTTTATGGCGGGTGGTGAATATCAAGTTGATGATTATTATGAGATGATTAAAAAACAGATGAAAAAAATTAAGGATCAATTAAATAATATACGTAACCAAAGAGAGGTACGTAGAAGACATAGGCATGTTGTTGGTTTTTATTTAGTTTCTCTAGCTGGTTATACAAATGCAGGAAAAAGTAGTTTATTAAATCTTCTTTCTGATGAAACGGTAAAGGTAGAAAGTAGATTATTTTCTACTCTTTCCACTACAACTCGTAAAATAAGTAAAAAAAGTGTTCCAATATTATTAACAGATACTGTTGGATTTATACAAAACCTTCCAGCATATATTATAGATGCTTTTCATTCTACCTTGGAAGAAATTGAAGTTGCAGATGTTGTTTTATTAGTCGTTGATATTAGTGAAAATTATGAAATTATCTCAAAAAAGTTAAAAGTATCATTGGATGAATTGATTGAACTTGGTGTTTATTCTCCAATCATAATTGTCTTGAATAAAGCTGACCTAATTTCTAAAAAAGAAATAGAAACAAGAGTTGCCCGTATAAAAAAACAAGGTTTTTTAGAAAATAAAAAAATTGTAAATATATCTGTAAAGAATAAAAAAAATATTGATGTTCTATTAGATCAAATTTATGAATCATTACCTCAATTAGTTAGATTTAAAATAAGATTGCCTATAAATAGAGAAACTCAGTCTTTTATATCATGGATTTATGAAAAAGCTAATGTTTTAGATGTTTCCTATAGTGATTATGTTACTCTTAAGATAGATTGTAATGCTAGTCTGAAGTCCAAGATTATTACAAAATGTCAGAATTTTAATGGTTTTCAAGTCTTTGATTGATTTTGTACATTTTGACATTTTATCAAATAAGTTTTATATACTTTAAAAACAAAAATAATGTTAACAGATATCACGATAATATTACACATAGAACCTTGAAATATAGATTAGAATATCTAACAGGTTTGATCGAGGTTGAAAAACCTCTAGGAAATTGAAGGGATATTTCGTTATTCAATCTTAATCGATGAAATAGTTCATTCATAGGGCTCCAAATTTAAGTAAAGGAGCCCTATTAATGTTTATCTGCCGATTTTAAGAAAAGTATAAGTTCTAGTAATTTATTCTTCTTTTTAACAGGAAGGATGGAATGACATGTCTAAAGATGAAAAGATTAATTTGAAACTTGAGGTTTATAAGGATAAGAATTCTGGTAAATTATCAATAATTGCTCATTTTTATAAGACTGCGCCTAATATTTATAAAGATAAAGAAGATTTTATTTGGGCACCGACAGTAGAAGAAAAAGATTTTTTGTATGAAGCGTTTAAAATGATACCTGAAGGAAAAGCTGTTACACCTTCTAAGGATGAGAATTCAAAATCAGATGAATATAAGGAGACTAAAGATTATTTAGAACCAGAAAAACCTATTGAAAAAAAGTTATCTTCTGAAACACAATCAACTACGAAAGAAACAAAAACAACAGAGGAACCGACAGAAGAAAAATTAGAAAAATCATCAGTATTTTCAGCATCAGAAAAAGATACAGAAACAGAGGAAACTAAAGAAACAAAGGAAGAAGATACCAAGACTGATGATGATACAATGTTACAAGAACTTGATGATGATGAATTAAAAACATTAGAAAACGAAGAAGATAAAGCACTAATTGTTGAAGCAGATACCAAAGCAATAGATGAAGCATTAAAAAAGCATTCAAAAAATGATGATACCATTGTGGAAGCTGATGAACAAACTATAATTGACAAGGTTTTAAGTCAAAAGAAAAAAGGAAGATGGAGTAGAAAATAATACAATTTAATATCTAGTTTTAGAGTGTCTCTTTTATTTCAAATAAATTTTCAGAAAAATCTCTTATAAACAATAGGGTTTTTTCACCTTTCTTTACAAATAATGGTTTAATATTATATTTTTTACATCTCTCTATAAGATCTTCTTTATTATCAATTTCAATGCAAATATGATTAAAGCTATTGTTGTTTTTTAACTTTGTTATAAATACCTCAAAATAAGATTCTTTATTACAATAAACATCTACAGTCACTTCTTCATTTATTTTAAAAATTTCATTTGAAAGCTCTTTTGAAAGAGAAAATGTTTTATTTAAATTTAGATTTAGAATTTTTGTAAAGAATATCTCTGCTTGCTTTCTATCAGAATATTGAAGAGCAACATGTACAGTTTTTGTTTTTTTTATCATGAAATTAATTTTAAACAGTTTTAGATAATGTTTAATTTTTTACCTAGTTTTTCAAACTTATCAAGTGTGTAATCAAGATCCTTCTTGGTAAGACCTGCATTCATCATAGTCCTAATTCTTGCTTTATCTCTTGCAACCATTGGAAATACTATTGGGAGAGCAAAAATACCCTCTTCAAAGAGCTTATTACTAAGTTCTTTTGCTTTGCTTGATTCTCCTACTATTACTGGTGTTATTGGTGTTTCACTCTCACCAGTGTCAAATCCCATTGATTTAAGTTCTTTTTTAAAATATTTTGTATTGTCCCAAAGATTTCGTACATGTTCTGGTTCTTTTTCTAAAACATCAATTGCTGCTAATTGTGCTCCTGCGACAGCAGGTGGATGTGAACCAGAAAGTAACCAGGTTCGAGATTTATTAAAAGCAAAATTAATTAAATCTCTACTACCAGCAATAAGACCTCCTACAACTCCATAGGCTTTACTAAATGTCCCCATCTCAACGTCGATTTTCCCTTCGATTTTAAAGTGTGCGCCTATTCCTCTTCCATCTTCTCCAATTACTCCTTCACCATGGGCATCATCTACATAACTCATTGCACCATATTCATTTGCAAGTTTCACAATTTTATCCATCGGGGCAATATCTCCATCCATACTAAAAACACCATCGGTTATAACAAGAATCCTTCTATATTTTTTATCGGCTTCTTTTAAGACTTTATCAAGTTCACCCATATCACGGTGTTTGTAAACTGCTCTATCTGCCTTTGTAAGTCGTACTCCATCTATAATACTACCATGATTAAGTTCATCAGAAATTATTATATCTCCTTTAGCTGCAAGTTGTGGAATAAGTCCTGAATTTGCAGCAAAACCTGTTTGATAAATAAGTGCTGCCTCCGTTCTTTTAAAATTTGCAAGCCTTTTTTCGACTTCCATATGAAGCTTCATAGTACCTGCAATTGCTCTAACTGAACCAGATCCA
>JGI2171J19970_10000137_pt1 | contig 31890 bp, 29 predicted proteins | sample DeeMarSWOR324_28_FD_19970 | JGI IMG/M metagenome (IMG submission 19970) | reverse complement strand
CTTAAGGGAAGAGCATTCAAGCGGATTGTTATTGGAAAATTAAGAATGGGGCCGCCGAGATTTGAACTCGGGTGTCAGGCTCCCGAAGCCTGGAGGATGGGCCAAGCTACCCTACGGCCCCTTACTTATGCAACGAAAAATGGAAATATAAATGTATGCTTTTCATGTGCTGATGACACCCCTCCGATAATTGCAACCACCACTAGTACTCCTCAATAATCAAAGAGACTCTTCTGCTTTGAGTCTGCTTCCACTGCTTTTGTTATTTCTTCTTTCTCTTCTTTTTTCCCTTCTTTCTTTTCTTTCTCTCTTTCTTCTTTCTCTATAGTCTCCATTGCTTCCAGGATCTTTCCCCCTTTTTTAAAAATATACAAGATTTCATCTTCATCTAATTGAAAAAACCGACACAGAGAAGCTGCTCTCTCGGCCTTTTTCTCTAACGCTTTCATCATTATCACGTACTCAGAAGCTTCCCCAGAAGAACAATGGCACTTCTCAGCAATCTTTGCGTAGATTGAACGCTTCATGTCCCTATCTTTTCGAGACCTGGCCAAAGCAGCAAAGTACGAAGGACTCTTGAATCGCTGGAAGTGGTATCTTTCTGTCCTAGCCAAAGAAACGCCAGAGGTCATCAAATCCATCGCGTACCCCCACAACTTGTAGTACTGTCTCCTCCTGACCCGTCCCAAGAACACATCTGCTCTCGACAAGTAGTAGTACGCATGAGCAGCATCTTCAGCAGAGTACACCAACGGCATATTCTCAGCTACCCACAGCAATGTCTCCCTCGGCTCTTGATCTATGTTCCAGAACTCCTTCCTCACATCCACAGACTGCAGCCTGAACACGCTGGATAATGCCTGAAATATGGACACCCGGGTATCTCTGGGATTGGAATACTCGCCACCTGTTAAGGACTCTAAATCGTTGATAGCAGCTCTCAAATCACCGTGCGCATCCTTTGCAATCTTCTGCAGCACATCATCTGGAATACCCAAGCTTTCTCCTTCTGCAATTCTTCTCAAAACCTTTAAAACAGAAGCAGGAACCAATGTTCTGAATTCAATCATTTTGGATTTATTCCTGATCCCTGGAGGTATTTCCCAGTACTCGTTAGCAATTAATATGATAGGATTTCTCGTGATATCAATAATTTTAGATATAGCCTGGTTTCCTCCCTTGTCTTCCCTTCCATAGACATTGTCTGCCTCATCTAAGAGAATGATCTTTCTGCTCCCATCTAACGTAGACGACGTGGCTGCGTTTCCCACAATTCTCATGATCACCTCTCGATTCCTTTGATCTGAAGCATTCAACTCCAGCAAATCCGCGTTAAACTCCCTTGCCAGAGCAATAACAGCAGATGTCTTTCCTACTCCAGCCCTTCCGTAGAGGATGGCCGCCTTCTTTTGCTCAGGCCACGTATTAAACCAGGAAACCAGCTCTTTCAAAGCCTTTGGTTGGCCCACCACATCTGACAGATTGTGGGGACGATACGTTTCAGTGTACATTTGCATTCAGTAGGTTCACAATTATAAAAAGGTTGGCTTCTCAGAGTTCTCCCACAACTATATCTCCCAAATCTGTTGCATCTGTTACACGTGTAACATTCCTCATTTTCTTTTTTTCCAGTAACTGAACGACATTAAAATGACATTATCCCTTTGAATATTTCAAAATTTCGAAAATATCACTAGATATAAAAGATAAATACAAAATAACTTTTATTACAAGAAATATCCAAATTAGCCTTTTAAATGCCGGAAAACTCTTGAAATTCTAAATTTTTCCCAATTTAAGATAAAACCTCCAAAAAATGAAATTTTTATACTATCGAAACCTTTATAAGAAGATTTTTCTATATTCTTCTGGAAACTTATCGAAATAATCAATAATAGCACGTGCAACAGTAATCTTAACATCCTCATCTTTTGCTAATTCAAATAAGATTTTTCTATATTCTTCTGGAAACTTATCGAAATCGTGGATAATGCATGTAACAACAGTAAATCTTACATAACCCATTCTATCCTTGGCAACCCTTCCTCCTATTGTCCAAATTGGATCTGTGAAGAGTAGGTTGCATGAGCCAACCCAAAGATGTTGAAGAGCCATTGGAAGCTTCAATAGATACCTAATTCTTCTTCTTTTTTGAATTCTATCATTATCCAGTCTCAATGCGGGTATACCTGAGTATCCCACCGAAATACATTTAAAGGACTAAGTGAAAAGGGAGGCACCCAACCAATATGCCGCACAATCTTGGTGGAAAATCATGAAAGCGATTGTATGCACAAAATACGGACCACCGGATGGTCTTCAGCTCAAAGAGGTAGAAAAACCAACTCCCAAGGACAATGAAGTACTGATAAGAGTATATGCAACAACAGTAACAGCAGGGGACGTGTTACTTCGAAGTCTCTCATTCCCTCTCAGAATAGTGTTTCGTCTCGTGTTTGGTCTCAGTAGAAATAAAATACTAGGGCATGAGTTAGCCGGGGAAATTGAAGCAGTAGGCAAAGATGTAAAACTATTCAGAAAAGGTGACCAAGTTTTTGCATCTGCCGGTTCTGGAGGGGGTGCTTATGCCGAGTACATTTGCCTACCTGAAGACGGAGTGGTAGCAATAAAACCGATCAATATGACCCATGAGGAAGCCGCCGCCGTTCCTATTGGGGGACTTACAGCATTGCATATTCTTAGAAAAGGAAATATCCAGAGCGGACAAAGAGTTCTTATCTATGGAGCTTCGGGAAGTGTAGGTACTTTTGCGGTACAGCTTGCCAAGTACTTTGGGGCAGAAGTTACCGGGGTATGCAGTACCATGAATTTAGAGTGGGTGAAATCTCTGGGAGCCGATAAGGTAATTGATTACACTAAAGAGGATTTTACCCAAAGCGGTGAGACTTATGATGTTATTTTTGACGCGGTAGGCAAGAGTTCGTCTTCACGTAGTAAGAGATCTCTAAAGAAGAAAGGATTCTATCTTTCCGTTAAATCTTCAACAAGCGAAAAGGCTGAAGACCTAATTTTCCTCAAAGAGCTAATTGAGGCGGGAAAGATAAAATCGGTCATAGATAGAAGCTATCCGTTGGAACAAATTCCCGAGGCTCACCGGTATGTCGAAAAAGGACACAAAAAGGGAAATGTAGTCATCACTGTGGAACATAATAACAAAACCTAGCAACCTTGGAGAAATACTTATGAAAGCGATTGTATGGACAAAATACGGACCACCGGATGTTCTTCAGCTCAGAGAGGTAGAAAAACCTACTCCCAAGGACAATGAAGTACTGATAAGAATACATGCGACAACAGTAACAGCAGGGGACTGTGAGATGCGAAGTCTCAAATTCCCTATCTTGTTGCGGCTCCCCTTGCGAATATATAATGGTCTCAGAAAACCAAAGAAAATAACTATACTAGGGCAGGAGTTAGCCGGGGAAATTAAATCAGTAGGCAAAGATGTAAAGCTGTTTAAGAAGGGTGACCAAGTTTTTGCAGCTACCGATTTTGGTTTTGGTGCTTATGCCGAGTACAAATGTCTGCCTGAAGACGGGGTGCTGGCAATAAAACCGGCCAATATGACCTGTGAGGAAGCCGCCGCCGTTCCTGTTGGGGGACTTAATGCATTGCATTTTCTTAGAAAAGGAAATATCCAGAGCGGACAAAAGGTTTTGATTAATGGTGCGGGTGGAAGTATAGGTACTATTGCGGTACAGCTTGCCAAATTATTCGAGGCTGAAGTGACTGGCGTGGATAGCACGAGGAAATTGGACATGCTGCGTTCCATTGGTGCAGACCAGGTCATTGATTACACTCAAGAAGATTTCACCAAAAGCGATGAGACCTATGATGCTATTTTTGACGTGGTAGGCAAGGGTTCGTTTTCAGGTTGTATAAGGTCGCTAAAGAAAAAAGGAATCTATCTTTTAGGTAACCCTGCGCTGTCACGAAGTGTTCGAGGGCGATGGACTTCAATGACAAGCAGCAAGAAAGTAATAGGTGGGACAGCGTCATATAAGACTGAGGATTTAATTTTCCTCAAAGAGCTTATTGAGGCGGGAAAGATAAAATCGGTCATAGATAGACGCTATCCGTTGGAACAAATTCCCGATGCTCACCGGTATGTCGAAACAGGACACAAAAAGGGAAATGTAGTAATAACTTTGGAACATAATAACAAAACAAAAAAATGAAAAAAATGAAAAGAATGAATATGGTGGTGGAGCAAGAGTGTCCCTTCAATAAATCAGTACTTCAATTGGTTTTGAGGTTAGGTCTGATGGCTCTTGGCACCATGGGGCTAATATTTCTTAATTTTTGGGTTTCTGTGGTGTACTTAATATATTCTTTTAAATTATCCCAACTTTTATTTCTTTCCCTTTAATTCTTAAATTATCCCAATTTTTCTTTTGGCACAAACAGATCTGACGCAGAGGAATTTTTTGAGAAAAGCTTAGAAATGAGCCCCCGGTATTTTGCAGGACACTTCAGTTATGCTCTTTTCCTTCGTGAAATGAAAAGGATTGATGAAGCAGATTTGGCTACAAGAAAGCCTTGGAGATAGACCCAAAATTTGTACCTGCATACATAAATTTGGGGAACCTGCTCACTGAAATGAAAAGATTCTGTCTGGAAATATGATGATTGATAATTAGTATATTAAAAGAGATCTAATAAAGGATATCAATAAAAAATCAATGAGACTTTTCGCAGGCAATCTTTTCTTCAATTTTTTCTTTGTATATATCGTATGGATATTTGAGAGTTTGATCATAAAAGTTATAGTACTTATCCTCAAAGGACTGTTTAAAAGGGTCCTGATTCTCTTGTTGCTAGAAATGAATAGACATGATGAGACAAAAGAGCAGTACAGGGAAGCTCTTGAAAGAATGCGCTGATTGTATTGGAGCCTGTGAAGTTTGAACAGGTGAAGGGGGATGTTACACGTGTAACAGTTATTTAGCAACTCCCTATTGTACCATGCATTTGCTTCATGCTTCATGCACGTGGTATGTACTTCACAGGGTCTCTTCCTGACTCCTTCTTCTTACTATCCTATTTTACACTTATCCTTGGATTTGGAATGATTCTCAAAACGAAAACAATTTACCTGCAGATTAACCCTGCACACGAGAATTTCTCAGACAGCACCCAAAGATATCAGTTACATGCGGGAACCTCCTCCATAGTAGAACACCCTGAAGAAGCGTACAGCATTTTAAAGGATTTGACCACACACGGCGTCGATGGGTTGAGCATTTCGAGGATGCACCCTGGAAAGCTGAGCAAGCAGTATAACCTGGAAAGAATTTCTATGCTGTGGCTCACAAAGATAGGTTCAGATACAGCAATTAATCCAACGTATCTGGAGAAAATAGCCTATCTGGTGAACAAGTTTGTCCAGAAAAGCGAGAATTCAGTGGTTGTACTCACCGGTGTTGAGTACTTGATGGTTCATAACGGATTTGATAAGGTTTGTAAGCTGTTGTATGCATTGAACAGGAGTATCAAGATAAGTAACTCTCGATTGGTAGTGTCTGTGAGTCCACGTGCTGTGAATGAAGAGCAGTGGAAAGATCTTGTGAAAGAATTCACCTTTTTAAATAAAGATTCCCCTCGAATGAGAATCTGAATACTATTCAGAAACTGGTTTAAATGAAGTTGTGTTAAAAACACATTCAACAGATTGAAATCAATTCATGGGTTCATACAGGTTCTCCACTTGTAGGTTCATTTGTTACACGTGTAACACGTGGGTTATCTTTCTTGGCTGCAAATTAACAAAGGAATATGTTGGTCCTGTGGTTACAACACCCGAGATTGGCACTGGCAGCATTACATGATGGCCATATCCAGCAAAGAGTGAAAAGGTTTATAAATACATGAATGCACATAACACAAATAACATACGAGAGGCTGTAAAGTTTTCTTTTATGTTATTTCTTACGGAGGAATAATCATGAGAAACAGTAGAGGTGGTCGCCGTAGAGATTACGGACCACGAGAAATGCATAAGGCAACTTGTGCTGAGTGTGGCAGAGAGTGTGAAGTTCCATTCAAGCCCACAGAAGGTCGACCAGTTTATTGCAAAGAATGCTATCAGAAAAAAAGGAGAAGATATTAGTTCTTTGAATAAGCACGTGCAGAGTTTCACTTTCTCTCTCTTTTATTTTTTTTGAATATGCTACTTTTCGGAATTTATTTTTTTTTGCTTTATTTGGCGTAGTCAGGAAATATCATGAAGTACATGAAGCAGCTTCTTTGATTTTTTAGCAATCATTGGCTGGACAATAAGGTGTAAGCCTCAGTCTACTGCTTTCAAAATAATGACAGGTGCAACAAGAAAAAAAAGAGAATAACTTTGGAAATGAACATGATGTATTGCTATTCCAGAAGGTGAACAGGTGACAGTCATGTACACTGATTGGTACTAATCGGTTCTTTGTAGGGTACTGCAACAACAGTTAACCGTTCCACATCAGAAAATTGATCCTTTACCATGCGCTGGATAGTCAACCTGAGCTCGTGTGCTTTGTGCACACTCATAGTATCTGACACTTCAATCTCAATCTCACCTTGAATCACTGGGCCTGTCCGTCTTAGCCGTACAACGTGAGCAGATTCAACTGATGGCAGCTCTTCTACCATGGATTGTATGTGTATTCTCTTGATGAAGCATTCTGCATCACAGGCATCAACGAGCATAAATCCTGCTTCTTTTATGGTGGTAAATCCGATACTTGCTATGATCGCTGCAATAATAAATCCCACCACTGCATCAGCAATTGGATAGCCTTTGGCTGATAATATCAGTGCAACAACTGCCAGAAATGAAGCAGTGCCATCCTTTAACGTGTTTACTGCATCCAGTCTCAGTGAGTCCAGCTGTAACTTCCTTCCTTTCACGAATTTGTAGAGTCCGATACCCCACGCGATAACAGCTGCAATTAATGCGACAGCAGCTCCCACAAAGGGTAAATATATCTCATGGGGATTGGTAAGCTGCATGTATGCCCTGTAGCCAATGTAGGATGCTAACAACAGCATAACCACTGCTGCTGCCGCAGAAGCGAGGTTTTCCATTTTGAAATACCCGTAGTGGAACTTGTCGTCTGCAGATTTCCTGAAGAATTTGAGGCCTGCCCACACAATGGCAGACACGAATCCATCTCCTATGCAGTCGATGCCATTAGCAGTCAGTGCCACGCTTTTTGCAATACCCTCACCAAGTACTACTTGTGTAACGCCCAGAATCACGAGGAGCACTATTGTGATGCCTGCTGCCTTTTCAACATTGTCAACACGTGCATCATCCATGGGTAGATACATGTGTTATGAATTATGAATGTTTCGGTTGATTTGGGGTTGTCTAATAATTCGTTTCACCTATAGTCACGCAGGCATCCAGAACATATACGAAGAATTTCTCTTTAAGTAATGTAATGCAAAAATAAGAGTAATTCTAGAGTGATTCTTTCGTTAATTAGGGAAAAAGGTTATCAAAGGGTATAAGAGCAATCTTGAGGGGAACCAAAAGCTAATGCTGTCGGAGTTCTTTTCGGTCTTCATGAGTAAGTGGGCCCTCAAAGGGAAGAGGATGCAAATAAGGGAAATAGTATTTCCTCGCGGATATGATAACCATTTCTGACCATCTTCGGGATGGGTGATTTCGAGAAAGTCCATACCACTATCTCCCACACTCTTTGACCACTTCCTCTCCTTGCCTATGTGCCTTTTCTCACATCATCATCAAAAACCTTATAAAGGAAAAAATCCAGAAGGTATATCACAACGCAAAGGAGGTGACAAAATGGAGTTCGTCATTGAGACTCTCGAAGAGGTGTCCCCCAAGCACCCGTGTTCTTCCAAGCTCAGCAAAGCAAGCCCGCCCATAGGTATTGTTATACCAATCGCATAAGCTTGATGGATTTCCACGAGAAATAGTGAATTTGTGAGAAAGCATTCGTTCTGATTGAACAAGAAGAGAGGAATACAAACCTGCCAAGAGTAAGGTTACATGGTAAAGAAGCCTGTCTTACAACTTAGGTTGAACGAGGTCAGTCTCTGGAAAGAGGAGCTGGGCGAGACTGGGTTCAATTGGAAACTGTAATTTTGGGTTTGGCAGGACTTGATAGATTAAACTGAAAAAACCTTGAATAGAAGAAAAATTGCATGAGCTTTAGAAGATAGTGCCCGCGACAGAGAGAGCTTCATCTGTGTGAAGAAAAGGGCTACATGTGGTATTAAATTGAGAAGGAATACCTCCACCTACTCCAGAGGATCTTTATAGAGCACAATGCACATGGAAATTGAAAAAAATCGAATACAGAAAATGGAAAGAGAAATACTGGTACGGAATGCGCTGGGCATCTGAGGGTTCTTCTCAGCAGTCAAGAGAACATTCGGAGAGGGTATAAGAGCTGCCAGTGGAGAAAGCATGAACCAGGAAGTGAAAATGAAGGGTTTATTCTACAGTATATTCGTACACTCCGTGTAACAATGCAAAGATTTGGCAATTTCAGAGAATATAATTCATAAATATTAAGAAAAATCTTCTCATGCTGCAAATAAGGCATTTATATAATCTAATTATTTGACATAGCAGTTAATATTGATTCGTTCCGCGTAAACAAAAATAAGAGCAGAGTCTGTCAACGTTCTGGTGTTAAAGATTTCAATTTGTTACATCAAAAGAATGGGTTCAAAGAAAAAATGTCATACATTACCTTGTTACACGTGTAACAAAAGAGAGACAGCTCCCAATAAGTGGACAATGTCTGCAACCAAAACCTTATAAAGAATATAAAGGAAGTAACATTGCTGTCTGCAAAGACAGCAGGAGGAAGACAATGAAAAAGAGAAGATTAACTCGGATAGAAGTATCTGTCATCGCGTGTGCAGTAATTCTTTCAATCTTTGCCGGATGTATCGGACAGGCTGAAGAGGAAATTGTGGAGGAGCCTGCAGTTACCGATCCTGACACACTGAACATTCTGGCCTACGGTGAACCAGATCAGTTAGACCCTGCCACCTGTTATGATGCACGAGGTTCTTTAGTGATCCAGAATTTGTATGATCGTCTGATCGGGTACGATACTCCTGAGACTACTGTGATCAACGGTCGCCTTGCAGAGAGCTGGGACGCATCTTCTGATGGTATGGTGTACACCTTTTATCTTCGTAAAGATGTAACGTTTCATGATGGCTCTCCTATTACTGCTGATGATGTAAAGTACTCCTTTGACAGAGTTTTGACAATGAACCAACCTCCCGCTTGGATGATGGCCCAGTGCATGGATCTGAATTCTACTAAGGTTATGGATGACTACACAGTTAGGATCACGTTGACAAAGCCGTATGCAGCCTTTTTGCCCATTCTTTGCTACACTGTAGCTTCTGTTGTCAACCCTGATGTGGTAGAAGCCAACGGTGGCATAACAGAGAATGAGGAAAATGTATTCTTGAATCAGAATGAGGCTGGCTGTGGCTCTGGACCCTACGAGCTGGTGGAATGGATTCCCAATGAACGAATTGTGCTGAAGCGGTACGACGACTACTGGAGAGGACCTGCAGAGTTACCCAATGTGGTCATGAAGTTCATTCCAGAGATCGGTACCCGGGTCATGTACTTGAAGAAGGGAGATGCTGACATTGCCACAGGATTCCCAGAGAGCAACATACCTGATGTTCTGGGATCAGAAGGTGTCACTGTTTTAGTGCCCTCATCGTATGATATCACCTTTATCGTCCTGGGATGCAGAGGAGCTCTGGCTGACAAGAACGTGAGACAGGCAGTATGCATGGCAGCAGACTATGATACAATTCTGACATTTGTGTACCACGGGTACGCGGACAGACTGAACAGTGTCATACCCAAGGGAATGTTTGGCTGGCATGATGTTCCACCCTACGAGTACGATATCGAGGGTGCCAATGCATTACTCGATGGAGCTGGCTATACGTGGGCGGAAGGTGCAGAATTCAGGACCGATCCTGCCACTGGTGAACCACTGGGTGCAGAAATTGCAGTACCCACAGGGGATGAGGTACGATCTCAGATATCGCTGTTATGGCAGAACAGTCTCAGGAAGATCGGGTTCAGACTGGAGATCAAGGAGATCACCTGGGCTATGATGTACAAGCTGATCAGAAATGAAGAGACAGACATGATCATTTCAGGATGGCTTCCTGATTACGCTGATCCCGACAACTACACGGATTCCATGTGTGGTTCTGCAAATGCAAAGGCTATATGGGGTTCAGACTACAAGAATGAGGAACTAGATGCATTAATTGACAAGGCAAAGTGGGAAGCAGACAGTGCTGCTAGAGAAGATTTGTACTACCAGATCCTTTTGATCATAAAGGAAGATGCTCCTTTCGTCTGGATGGCTCAGACTGCACACATTGAAGTGATGCGCACCTGGGTCAAGGGATATTACTACAACCCCTTGCAGGCCATGGAGTTCTGGGGAATAAGCAAAGCATAATCTTTTCTTTTCTTTTTTTAAGAAGGTGATGCAATGGAACTGCGTGACTACATATTGAGACGGTTATTCCTGTTAATACCTGTCCTTTTGGGCGTATTAGTGTTAGTGTTTACTATCTCTTACGTGATTCCTACAGATCCTGCTCGTCAGTGGGCAGGAGGATTACATGCGAGAGAAGAACAGGTGGAATTATTACGGGAGAGGTACCACTTGAATGATCCTCTGTACATGCAAATTTACTACTATTTGGATGGGTTAATCCACGGGGATTTAGGTATTTCAGCCAGCACCCGCAGACCTGTCCTGGATGATTTGAAAGCTTTCTTTCCTGCCACATTTGAATTGGCTATATTCTCTTTCATCCTCTCAATGGTGGGTATACCCTTTGGGGTTATATCTGCTTTAAAGAGAAATAAATTGATAGATCACATCTCTCGGGTCGTATCTCTAACAGGTGCATCGACCCCCTTGTTCTGGATGGCTTTGCTGCTCCAGTTCATCTTTTACTACAAACTGGGATGGCTCCCTGCTGCAGGTCGATTGGAGGTACCCCTAGAGAGAATAACAGGAATGGTCTTAATCGATTCTGTTATAACAGGAAATGCTGCCGCGTTTAAAGATGCATTGGCACGGCTTGCCATGCCTTCATTTTGTATGGCCTTCTGGTCCATGGGTTATTTAGTGAGAATTACCCGTTCATCTATGCTGGAAGTGTTGAATGCAGAGTATATTATGACTGCAAAGGCAAAAGGAATTCCGCAAAGAATTGTTCACTACAGACACGCGTTAAAGAATGCAATCATCCCCCCTATAACCTTACTAGGTATTCGATTTGGCTGGCTGTTGGCGGGCTCCGTCTTACTGGAAACCATATTTGCCTGGCCAGGTATGGGAAGGTATGCAGCCAGTTCCATCGTGGAAGTGGATTTGCCTGCCATGGTAGGGTTCTGTTTGGTGGTGGCCTTGGTGATGATTATGGCTAATTTAATTGTGGATATCACGTATGCATTCATTGATCCTCGCGTGAGGGTAGGAGGGACGTACGAATGATCCAGTTTGTTAAAACCCGGTACAGTTTATTAAAGAGGCGAATGAGGCCTATGATCAAAGAATTTGGGCTGACCTTGTACGTTATCAGAAAGAGTCCTTTAGCAGTAGCTGGAGGAATTATCGTCTTCATATTTTTGTTCATGGCTGTTTTTGGGAAATACATTGCTCCGTACGATCCTATAGAGACAGACATTGAAAACAGGTTTTTGCCTCCTACGTGGAGCGGCCCTGAAAAGCATTTGCTTGGTACTGATAAGCTGGGACGAGATGTGCTCTCCCGGCTGCTCTGCGGGGCCCGGTACAGTGTGAAAGTGGGGATTGTGGTACTGGCTATTTCCACTCCCATTGGGGTGATGTTAGGAGGCGTTGCGGGATTACTGGGAGGATGGTTCGATGAGTTAATCATGCGGATAACTGATGTATTTCTGGCATTCCCGTACTTGTTGTTGGCTATGGCAGTGTCAGCAGCTTTGGGTCCCAGTCTGGATAATGCTATGTTAGCCATCTCTATTGTGTGGTGGCCTCCTTATACCCGGTTGATACGGGGTCAGGCTTTAAGTGTGAGGGAATCAGCGTACATTGATGCTGCTAAATCCATGGGTGAGGGGAGGTTAACCATTATCTGGCGCCACTTGCTGCCCAACTGCTTATCTCCTGTATTAATTACCTTAACATTGGACATGGGAGCTGTAGTTTTGGCTACTGCTGCTTTGAGTTTCCTGGGATTTGGTGCTCAACCTCCCCTACCTGAATGGGGAAGGATGATATCCGATGGGAGGATCTACATGTTCCAGGCGTGGTGGGTTTCCACCTTTTCAGGGTTAGCCATCGCACTAACCGTGTTAGGGTTCAATTTGTTAGGAGATGGGATCAGAGATGCACTGGATCCCAAATTGAGAAGAGTCATCGAGGTGGAACATCAATGAGCGATTTACTGGTGGTAAAAGAGCTGTATACCCAATTTTTTACGTATGGCGGCATTGTGGAAGCATTGGATGGTGTAAACTTCACTATTAAAGAAGGAGAAGTCTTTGGATTGGTAGGCGAGTCAGGATGCGGAAAATCAGTGACTGCTCTATCCATTCTACGATTAGTACCGCCCCCGGGGAGAGTAATGTCTGGCGAGGTGTTATTCAAGGGAGAGAACTTGATGGAGAAAAGTGAGAGAGAAATGCAGGATATCAGAGGGTCCAACATATCAATTATATTCCAGGACCCTACAAGCTCACTGAATCCCCTCTTTAAAATTGGTTATCAAGTGGGAGAGCCATTGGTCTATCACGGAGGATACAAGAAAGAGAATGCACTCCAGGAAGCATTAACTGTCTTAAAGGACACAGGTATGGGTGATTCTGAAGAGAAGGTGAAAAATTATCCCCACGAACTATCAGGCGGCATGCGCCAGCGAGCCATGATTGCCATGGCCTTGGTGTGCAGACCAGATTTGCTGATTGCAGATGAACCCACCACAAACTTGGATGTCACTATTGAAAGGCAGATCATTAACTTGATGCACATCCTCCAGAAAGAGTATGGTACTTCTATTTTGTTAATTACTCACAACTTGGGTGTAGTGGCAGAGATGTCTGATCGAGTTGGCATCATGTATGCGGGGAATATTGTGGAATTAACAGATGTGTACACCCTGTTCAAGAATCCACTGCACCCCTACACCAAAAAGCTGCAGAAAGCTATTCCCTCTGCCACTTCAGTAGGAAAGGAATTGGAAGAAATACCTGGGGCTGTCCCTCGGTTGATCAACCCACCCACTGGGTGCAGGTTTCACCCGCGGTGTGACTTTGCTATGAACGTGTGCAGTGAAGTGAAACCGAAAGAGACAGAGGCAGAGCCCGACCACATGGTGGCATGCCACTTATACGGGTGATGTTATGGTTCTCATAGAAGGTAAGGACGTCACAAAATACTTTCCCATAAAGGGGTTTTTACGGCAGATTGCTAAAGTGCATGCAGTGGAGCATGTGGATTTCTTCATTGAACAGGGAGAAACCTTTGGGTTAGTAGGTGAATCTGGCTGTGGAAAGACCACTTTAGGAAGGATGACACTCAAGTTGACCCAGCCTACTTCAGGTGAAATCCTGTTTGAAGAGAGAAATATCTATGATCTGCGCGATGAAGAATTAAAAGAATTTCGAAAGAAAACTGCCATGGTCTTCCAGGACCCGTATTCCTCGTTGGATCCCAGGATGGTGATAGCAGATGTGGTGGGAGAACCACTGGCAGTTCACGGCGCAGTATACGGCGAAGAAAGGGACAATGTAGTCTTAGATATACTTGGAAAAGTGGGATTGAAATCTGAACACATGTACCGGTACCCCCACGAGTTTTCTGGTGGACAGAGACAGAGAATTGCTATTGCTCGAGCATTGTCTACCAATCCAGAATTTGTGGTCTTAGATGAACCCACCAGTGCTCTAGATGTGAGCGTTCAGGCAAAGATTCTGAACATGCTGAACAGACTGCAGAGAGAGCTTGATCTCACGTATTTGTTCATTTCTCATAATTTGGATGTAGTCCGATACATATCAGATAGAGTAGGGGTCATGTACGTGGGGCAGATAGTGGAGATGGGGCCTCGAGATGCTATCTTTGGGAATGCATTACACCCGTATACCCAGGGGATTTTAATCGCTGCCCCCCAACCTGATCCAGAGACGAGAAGAGAAGTAGCCTTAATGGGTGAGGTCCCCAGTGCAGTCAACCCGCCCTCCGGATGTAGGTTCCATCCCCGGTGTCCCAGAGGAAAAGAGAAGTGCAAACACGAAGAGCCAGAATTAGTGGAAATGGAGAGAGGGCATTTCGTGGCTTGTTTTACACCTGGAGCGTAACATGGTAAGAGGAAGGGATATACTAGAAGAAAGCAGAGAAAGAGAAAAACAAAGGGAAAGAGAACTTCAGAACAGGTTCAATGCAGATAGTAAAGATATAATCGCCTTTTCTTTGGCAGCCTGGCAGTTATTTATCCCAGTTATTGTAGCCCTGCTCATTGTGGGACTTTTAGTGATGTTTATACTTAATCTTTTCTAAAAAAACTATACATGATAACCAAATTGGTGAAATCTGGATTTGTAATGCCAAGCTTTTCAAGAAGGCTAAAAAAGGAGAAGACTAATACAAGAATGGTCCGGAAGTTATTACCACGTGAAAAAATCAAAATTCACATAATCATTTTGAAGAACAGTGGACTTGAGATTCTTCATAATTTTATTTGTGCTGAAATCCAGGATTACTTACTATCCCCCCAGAAAAACTCAAAAAATTGAAAAAATAGATTGTAATCTCAGATAAAAACGTTATTGGTTGTCAAGGTTTCAGTAATGGAACCTTTTTGAATATAGATTGTCTTTCTATCAGTGATACACGTTGTTCAGATGGTAAGAGTCATTTTCATCCTCTTTACATTCTTGCGTCCTGAGTTTTAGCAATGATTCTGTCTCTATTTCATATGTAATTTCTCCAAAAGCTTCACAGCCAAAAGAATAGATATTAACAAAACAATTCCCCAAAATACCCAGAGTGTTGATTTAACAATAAGAACGAGGATACCAATCAGTATATACCCCAAAAAGAAAAGGAGTACATACTTGAAATAACCCAAAACCTCCTGTATATAGGTGAATAATCCCTTTTCATAGGCATAGAACACAAGAGAGAAAAAAACTGTCAAGAAAAGAAATTCCTCCATCATTAAAAGCAGCAAAATTATACCTTTCCATTCCACATGTGACTCATTGAATTTCACAAACCAGTTTCCTCCTCTATAATTTATGGGTTCGTCACCTTCCACCTCCACCCACGCATGGGAAGGCCCAATAACTGTATACGCGTTGTACCCTGCATACCGCAGCACAGAACAGAGCAACACTGCCTGGCCATCACAGTCATCCTTCCTGGACGAGAGAACTTCTTCTGCTGTGGGAAGATGATCCAAGGACGCATAGGTGAAGAAGTCGTTGGTATACACAATTTCTTCCTCGATGACCTCAAATATGCTGTGCGGATCTGCATCACCTTCTATTTCTTGATAGAATTCACCCACTTTTTCCGGCTGAATTAACATGTGCGGGGATATTCTTCTTTCAAATTGGCTTTTCCAGGTTAACGGACTGACAGATCCTCCGCAGCTGAAAATAAATAGGACAATGACTGCAGAAATGATGACAGACTTTTTGATGATAGATATTCGCTGCATTGGGTTCTCTTGTAGAGAGTATTAAAAGGGTTTTCTATTCAAGTGTGATGAACCTCTAAAACAGTTACGTGACATAATTATCCACCGATTTTTGTGTTACACGTGTAACAACCATGTACACCTGAAGATGTATGAGAGAACACATAACCCTGTGAACGACTGTATGTATGTACCACGAAGCAAACAAATATAAAGGGAACTAACAAAGGTTAGTACAAGTTAAAGTGTCATAAGCATGGACAGTCCCGACAGAGCTGTGAGGAATCGGAGAGGTGTATATGAAAAGCAACTTCTATAACGAGGATACAGCAAGAGCTGGAAACCAAGAGTTTGTTGTAGCCTTAAAGGACAGATGTACAATGGAACTCGTTGGAGGGAAGGCTTTCAACCTCTCAAAAATGGCAAAAAAAGGGTTTAAAATCCCAGAAGGATTTTGTATTACCACCAGAGCATATGATTACTTTACAAATTATAATAATATTTCTGAAGATGCAGAAATTGCTGATAGAATACGAGAAGGAGTAATACCGCCATTACTTCAGGACGTAGTATGCAGTGCGTACAGAACGTATTTGGATGGAGCTCTATGTGCAGTGAGATCCTCCAGTCCTTTAGAGGATTTGAAGAGTACCTCATTTGCAGGCCAGTATGAGAGTTTTTTGAACGTCACAGGTGAGAGTGCTCTCTTGAATGCAGTAAAGGAATGCTGGGCATCCTTGTGGAGTTTATCAGCTTTAGAATACAGGAAAAGGATGGAAATCAAAAATGAAAACATCAAAATGGCAGTCTTAGTTCAGGAGATGATACCTGCTGCTGCTTCTGGTGTGTTATTCACAGAAGATCCCATGGTTGTAGAATGTGTGTGGGGGTTGGGAGATACATTGGTGGGAGGAAAGGTTACACCTGACCGGGTTGTTGTGGAAAAGCACACGTTGAAGGTTAAAGAAAGAACAATTTCTCACAAACAGATAATGAGCAAGATGAATCCTTGTGGGGGAATAGATGAGGTAGAAGTACCAGACCCTCTGAAAGATACGGCTGTCCTAGATGATGACCACATTCTGAAATTGTGCACCCTTGGCAAGAAAGTGGAAGACCTCTTCGGGTGCCCCCAAGATATTGAGTGGGCTTTCCTCAATGGTACATTTGCTTTGTTACAGGCGAGGCCCATAACAGTGGAAAAACCCATCGTATGGTCGCGCGCGAATGTAGCAGAATCCCACCCAGGTTATGTCACCTACTTATCACGAAACCCAGAGGACAGACCTGATGATATCTTACTCGCTTTACTCCCTTTGCTGGAGCGCTTTGGAATCACAGATGTACCAGACATAAAATTGAGGGAATACATTTACGGCCATGCATACCTGAACATGAATGTGGCTGCAGACATCATCGGGAAGATACCAGGACTCTCGCCAGATGTGGTATATCAAGCTCTGGGGCATTCAGCTGAAGAAGTATCTGAATCCACCCTGGAGTTATCTTCAATGGTGAAACTGCTTCCAGGGACTGTGAGAGTGATTCTGTTCTTCTTAAATCTTCCAAAACGGGCGAAACAGGTCATTCCCTCTTCTTTAGATTTGATTGAAGATATCAGACATACAAATGTACAGGAATTGACTCTTAAAGAGCTGGATAACCTGGTCTGGCACATGTATCACAAGAATTCACATGTGTTTCAAGTGCATGCATGTACTGCATTAGGGGCCATGGGATTGTTTGGTCTTCTGCAGAAAATGACAGCCAGAGTGGGGGCGGCAGGAATAGAGAATACGCTGATGGGACTTGAAGGAATGAGTTCAAGTCAATTAGGGGTAGAAATGTGGAAGTTGGCTCACCATGCTTCTCGATCAACAAAAATTTCTGAACTGATCTTATCCGGGGAAAAAGATATTCTCAAGGAATTACGTCATTCTGAAGAAGGCACAGAATTCCTAAAGGAGTTTAACCAGTTCTTAGAAAAATACGGGGATCGATGCTCGTGGGAACCAGAATTATCCATGCCTCGCTGGGAAGAGAATCCTGATTTTGTATTGTCCATGGTGGCCAATTACTTGCGTTCTCATGCTGACCCTGTAAAGACTATGGAAGAGCACATGAGAGCGCGACAAAAAGTGAAAGATCAACTCTCTAAAAAGGTACATAACCCTCTGGAGAAGGTTTTGATCAAGAAAGTACTTGAAAAAACAGAACAGTACATTGTGATCAGAGAAAACCTAAAAACTGTCTTGGTTAAAGGTATTTCCGTACTAAAGATTTTGTATGTAACTATTGCAGAAAAACTGGTAGATAAGGGCATACTGGAGAACCAAGAAGATATCTTTTACTTGAAAGTGACAGAAGTATCAGATGTTATTGCAGATAACCTGGAAAAGAGACAAGTGAAAAGGTTAATCAAAGAACGAAAAAAGGAGAAAAAAGAATGTGAACACCTGGATGTACCCGACGTGATCATAGGAAATCCCCCTCCCATTAAAGATATACAGTACACAGTAACCCCAAGAGAAAAGCTTGAAGGGACAGGATGCAGTCCTGGGGTAGTCACAGGGAAGGCACTGGTGGGCTGTAACCCAGGGGAGTGTACAGGGTTAAAAGAAGGCGACATATTAGTGGCGCCTGTCACAGATCCCGGGTGGAGTCCTTTATTCGTCACTGCAGGGGGGTTGGTCATGGAGTTGGGAGGAACCTTATCACACGGGGTAATCATTGCCAGAGAGTATGGTATACCAGCAGTAGTTGGAGTGAAGAATGCTACAAAAATTATTAAGACAGGGCAGGTCATAACAGTAGATGGCAACAAAGGGTTAGTATACATCAGATAAAAATTACTCCTTCTTTAACCACATATTCCTTTAATTATTCACCGATTTTTGTGTTACACGTGTAACAATCTCCATGAGAAGAACCTTAAGAGGCAATTAAGATTAAGAATGTTGAAAAAACGTCTGCATGGGGGGAGTTTTGCAATTTACACCTATTTATTTATTCTATTTTAAAGAATAGGAAAGTTCTTAAAGAGATAGATTATACACACTCAATGGAAAATGACGATAAAAGCTATTTTAAGAAGAAGTTATGGAGAAATGCAGCAATAGTTCTTGTAATTGTGGCCATTCTTGTGATAGCTTTTGTAGTCTATAGTGAGCGTGTGGATGTTGATGAGTTAATTTCTACACTAGTTCACAATTATGGATTAGTAGGGTTGTTTATTGCCACAGTAATTGTTAATGCATCAGTCTTTGTTATCATCCCCATAGATTTTGTTGTTTTTCTTTTGGGTGCAGTGTATAATCCAGTAGTAATGGGGTTCTTACTAGGGATGGGAGCTGCCATAGGAGAAATGACTTCTTATATTGTGGGCATGGGGGGCCGTGAAGCAATACAAAAGACTGGAAAAGTGAAAGAGGAAACCCTTGAAAAAATTAAGGAAGAGATAGGAAATAAAGGGATTGTCGTTATTATTTTGGGCTCAATGACCCCATTTCCTTTCGATTTGATAGGGGTTGCAGCAGGCATGATCCATTACAATGTTTACAAATTTTTTGTGGGGACTGCAATAGGGAAAATAGTTCGATATGGCATTGTTGCGTATGCTGGCATGGTGGGATTGGAAATCATTCAGAAATTCTGGAATGTAGGTTAACTGCAGTTGATTGGTAAATATTGCTTGAATTTTGTATCTTTTAGACCCTGTTTTGTGGGAAATCTTTTTATACTTTCAAAAGAGGATAACGTGGTGATAAAATGGGAAACCCAAAGTTTGAAGTGTATAAAGATGCAGCAGGAGAGTTCAGGTTCAGACTCAAAGCACCCAATGGAGAAATAATTGCAGTAAGTGAGGGATACACCACCAAGGCTAACTGCTTAAATGGAATCGAAAGTGTCATAAAAAATGCTCCAAAAGCTGAAATAGTGGAAGTAGAATAGATTCGTGAGCAACAATTTTCTTTTTTTCTTTTTGAGTCAGAAAACAGCAATGGCTGCTTATCATTTCAATTGCAGTCTGGTTTCTATCCATTTTTTCAACACGAATGAATTTTCTGATTCTCATAGGTTCATGAGAGGAAAAGTGAAAATTATCCCACAATAGTGATCTGGTTTCTTTTCTTAATTTCCTTTTGTAACATTCTTGACTCATAAGCCATCAAAAATACATAAATGTTACACGTGTAACAAATTGAAAACAGGAGTAGTTGGGGCTGCTGAAAAACCTTATAAAGAAGTGAAATGGTTATAATCTATGAGTCCAGGAGCTCCATCCGGTACCAGAATTGTAGTGTACTTCCTCTTGATAACATTGGTTCTCACCTTCTGTTCTCTGTTCAGTCCGCTAACCTTTGGGACAGTACAGGAAATTCCTTTATCCCCTCCATGGGGAAATCCAATAGTAATAGATGATGTTTTCTCTCGCATACAGGTCCCTTCTTTTGCTGTAGATTCCCGCCGGGATGTGCACGTGGTGTACTCCGATAAGGTAGATGATCATGTTGACATTTTCTACACAGCAGTAAGAGATAGTACTGTATCTGATCCCGTTAACGTGACCGAGTACCCTTCCTTGAAAGAATCAGTGACCACTGGCATTAACTCTGCAGGACAATTGTATGCAGCATTCCTGGATAACAGAAAAGGGAGATGGCAGGTCTTTCTTTTAAACGTGAGTGATAACCAACTAATACAGGTGACAGACACAGAAACGCACAAGGAGGATGTTTTTCTGACAATAGGGGGCAACAATAAGGTGGTGATCACCTGGACTGAGGTTAGAGAAGGAAACCCCTGCATATTTCTAGCTGTAATAGATACTCAATTAGACATTCTGGTGAACAAATGTATTTTTGGCGAGTATCCATCAACAAAGGCTTCCACTGTTTCTGATGAGGAGAAAATCCACATTGTCTATTTAGAAAAACGGGTGTATGATCATATCATGTACAGCCAATTGGATTTTTCAGGAGAGTCATTGATAACCTATGACCTGGGGGAGTGTATCCATTTAGATCCTGTTTCACTAGGAGTGTACAAGGGACCACAATGTACTGTTGCAGATACTGTTGTGTGCGTGTGGTCTGATTTCAGGACAGGGTCTCATGACCTGTATTACACTGAAGTAACAAAAGAAGGCGTTAAAGAGGTTGAACAGTTAACACACTACCCTATAGGGACATACTCATGGATGCCTTCAATAGCAGATCAAAAGGGGGTCACCCACATTGTGTATTTAAATAATGGGTTTGGGCACCGATTGTTTCATTCGCAGATTGATGAAGAGTACCAAGAATTAGGAACCATCACTGTAAGGTGGGAGAGGGCTACAGCACCCTCGCTGATCTGTGATGATGAAGGGATTCTTCACTGCGTGTATTTGCGATTTAGAGAAGATGGGAATTTTGACGTAGTGTACAAGAATACGTACCCTCACAAAGAGAAAGTGAGTACTTTTTCAGAGAGAATGGAAGAATCTTCTATACAGTATGTGTACTCTTTTGTGCTTTCTTTCTTGTTTGCTTTTCCTTTGACTGTTAAGGATAACTTTTTGGGGATTGTTTTGCTTGTTGGTGGGTTTTTTGCTTTTCGCTTCTTTAAAGTGAAGGAGGTAGTTGCACGGGTGAAGGGATCTGAGCATTTGTTGTTTGTTGTAGGTATTGTTGTTCTCTTTTTGCTAAGAGGAATTGTTGACTACTCTTACTTGGCACCGGTGGCCTATGAGAGAGCATTTGTTGTTTACGGGTTTTTCCTGAGCTTTGCAGCATCTGTTGTATTTAAATACCTTCTGGGAACTCGGTTTGATTCTGAGGTTCGAATCTTGTTAAGTTGTTTGGTATTTGTGTATTGGTGCACATTTTTCCTCTTGCTGCCTGTGATTCCGCATATTTGATGGTTTGTGATTCTTCGGTCTTTCCTTTCAGGGGATGAGACACTAACACTGACATTAACACTAATAAGAGCATCACATGTACAAAGTAAGACCACCCAAATTGGTTTACAGATAGTTCTAGCTTTCAGATAAGTTTTGGCCTTCTGATAGTAGCTGTGATCTTTTGTCAAGTACGTCCTCCTCATTCATATCTGAGCATTTTTTATGTTGCAGACATTTTCTGACAGAATCCTGCGACCCTTCAATTCCACATACTTTTTGGTAGAGTCTGGAAGAATTGAGCTGACAGTTACTGTTGGTTCATAAATGTCTGTCCTTTACTTTTGATGTCGATAGCAACAATACAAAACCACTAGAGTCAGGTAATTCCACAAAATTTTCCATTTCTGCACTCAAAAAGTTTATATATCTTGGTGGATGGCGATATCAAACAACTTTAAAGAGGTATCTATAATGAAATGGATAGCCGAGTCAGTTCGATGGTTCCAATTCACTTTTCCCTCTTATAGGCTGTTTGAGGTGATACTATGTGTACCAAGAAGAACACGCATGAAAGATCTTCCTCTCAAAAAGGTCTGCAACCAGTACCAGATGATCAAACCAAAAATATGATAATGACCTATTTTGAAGCCCTCAACCAAAGGGATTTTGATACGGTCATGTCTTTGACTCATCCATCGTATGCTCTTGATGTGCCATCTCTTTTGGCGTATATACGTGAGAATTCAATTTCCTTTAACATAATCTCTTGTTCCCTCTTTATGGATCAGGACGAATTTAGAAAAACGATAGAACACCTCTACGAAGAAGATGTTGTCCAGCCAGTATTCAAGAGAGGATTATCCTATAACCTTCAGTTGGTGTTTGCAGAAGCGGACCAACTTTCTCACAGGTTTCTCTTCTATATGGATGTGGCTGAAACAGAAGACGGATGGAAAGTTTTAGACCCTTTAGCAATTCAAGCAGCAATTGGGATAGAACTGAAGATCAAAGAATTAAAAAGAAAAGTTAAGAGGTAGGAGGTATATCTTTAAGTTCATTTACATGCCTGTAGTTACGATTGAATAAAGGAACCTTATCTGAAACTTTGATTTTTGGGTCAGTGTTAGAAACAGCTAAAAAAGATGATTTAATGGGACAATCCATAGGTTTGATTTTTGTTACACGTGTAACAATTTTTAATTCTTGAGGTTTTGTCTGTTATGTATTTTCTTTAAAAATTGTGTAAAATTCGGAAAAGTGGTCATTACAGAAAAAAATAAGAGAATGGGAAAATGAATAGATTACTTCATCTTTTTTATGGCTTCTTTTATTTCATCTATTGATGCTTTCTCCTCTATAGTGGATAGGTCACCGAGATCTTTGGACATCCATAATGATTTCATGACTCTCCTCATGATTTTGCCGCTTCTGGTCTTTGGCAATGTTTCCACGAATTCTATGTCCTTGATAACCACGATGGGACCCATAGTGTTCCTGACGTGCTGTATCAATTCCTTTTTCAATTCTTCTGAGGGGCTGTAATCAGAACGGAGTACCACGAACGCACAGGCTACCTCTCCTCGCAATTCATCAGGGACACCAGAGACGCCCACTTCCACTACTGCAGGATGAGCAATGAGTGCGTTCTCTATTTCTATAGTACCGATCCGGTGAGCAGCAATTTTTATGACCTCATCAGACCGTCCCACAAACCAGATATACCTGTCATTGTCCATGTAGGCTGCATCTCCTGAGTAGTACACTTTTTTGCCTTTGAATTTGTCCCAGTATGCCTCTCTGTACCGTTCCTCATTTTTCCACAAGGTTGGTGTCAGCCCGGGGAATGGATTCTTCACCACCATGATGCCTTTTGTCCCGGGAGGTACTGGTTCACCAGTTGCGCCGTCCACCACTTCTGCTGCCACGCCGGGGACAGGTAATCCTGCTGATCCAGGTTTCATGGGGATCATTCCCAAGCCGTATGGGTTGGCAATTAAGGGGCCAGAGGTTTCAGTCTGCCACATGTGGTCGATCACGGGGATTTTATTGTTAAAGACGTCTACTTGGAGCCACCTCCATGCTGCAGGGTTTAGCACTTCACCTGCAGCAAAAACTCTTTCTATACTGGATAAATCGTGCTTTTGAGCTTCTTCGGTACCTAAACGCATTAACCCTCTAATGCCAGTAGGGGAAATCCACCACGCAGTGGCTTTATTCTTTTCAATGATGTCCCACCACATGTCCTTTCTTGGGTAGTCAGGTGTTCCCTCGTATAAAACGGATGTGCACCCGGTCAAAAGGGGACCGTATACGTTGTAGGAATGTCCCACAATCCAGCCGATATCTGATGTGCAGAACCACACGTCCGTATCTTTCATGCTGTAGATCCACTTTCCCATACTGTATACGTACACTTGATATCCTCCATGGGGTTGCACTGTCACTTTGGGCATGGCAGTTGTCCCTGAGGTTGGAAGCATGAACAGTGGCTCATTCGCCTCCATTTTCTCAACGTCAGATTTCTGTCCTTTCCCTCGTTCTAAAAACTCCTCCCACAAAATGTCTCTTTCCAGATTCATGGGAGGTTCTTTCTCTGCATTTTTTTGTAATACTGCCACTTTCTTTATTCTGCCAGGCACCATTTCCAGAGCTTCATCTACAGTAGTCTTTAACGGGATTGCCTTCCCTCGTCTGGACCCTTCATCCTGGGCCAGCATGTACTTGGCATCAGATATAGTGATTCTGTCTGCTACTGCTTTTGCAGAAAACCCCGCAAAGATAACTACGTGTATAGCACCAATCCTCGCACAGGCGAGCATGGAAATAACAGATTCAATCCCCATGGGCATGTACACAGCTACAGGATCACCTTTTTTCACGCCCAGACCCCGCAGTGCAGAAGCATACTCGGTAACTAAAGAGAGAAGCTGTCCATAGGTGATAACCTGTGATTCATCTTTTTCACCGCTTTCGTACACAAAGGCTGCTCTCCCTGCTCTTCCTTTCTGTACATTGTAGTCCACGCAGTTGTAACAGATATTGATTAATCCTCCAGTGTACCATTTAAAGGTAGGATCGCTCCAGTCGAAGACTTTATCCCACTTTTTGAACCAGTACACTTCATTTTCTGCCTTTACGGCAGCATTTTCCCAGAATGATTCGAAATCATCTTCTCCCCACTTCATGAATGCTTTCACGTGAGGGGGAACCATAATTGTTTCAACTTCCTCATTCATGATCGATCTCTCCTTTATGCAATTTTGATGAGTCCTCCTTTACAGGTTTAACACACCTTATATATTTTTTTGATAGAAGATTATCAAATCTGGGTATTCGTTCTGTTACACGTGTAACATTGTGAAATGTCTTGAAATGTAATGCTAAGAAAAAAAGACAATTCACAAGATCAGTCATGGGCCATCTCTGGAGTCTTGAAAATTGTGGCTGCAAAAAGATTATAACTCACATCTTTATATCATTATACAGAGATTTCATGACGCCTTTCTGATCAGAGATAGCTCTCTCCAGAAATATAAGCACGTGTTCTTTCATTTCTGGGATTTTCAAATATGACTCTCTTATTTCCGTGTTCGATGAGTTCACCCAGGAAGATGAACCCCACGTAGTCTGCTAACCGTTTTGCCCTTCTCAAATTATGGGTAACCAGAACGATAGTGTACTCTTTTTTGAGCTCAGAGAGAGTTTCCTCAATTTTTTGAGCAGAAAAAGGATCAAGAGCAGACGTGGGCTCATCACATAAAATGACTTCAGGAGAAACTGCAAGACATCTCGCCAAACATAACCGCTGCTGCTGCCCTATAGATAGAGAAGATGCAGGGTTCTTCAACCTAGCTTTCACCTCTTCCCATAGCCCAGAAGCCTTCAAGTTCTTCTCCACAATCTCATTTAAGGTATCTTTCTTTTTTATTCCGTGGATACGGGGGCCGTACGCCACATTATCGTAGATAGACATGGGCAGAGGATATGGTTTCTGAGATAGCAACCCCATCTTCTTCCGTAATTCTGTCACATCAACTCTATTGCTGTATATGGTTACTCCGTCCATGTAGATGTTTCCTGAAATCTTTACGTCATCCTGTAACTCCAGCAGTCTATTAAAACATTTTAAAAGAGTGGTTTTCCCGCAGCCAGATGGCCCTATGATCACTGTAATTCTGTTGTGTGGAATTGTGAGATTGACATCTTTTAAGACTGTATGATCTCCATAGGAGACCCTCAGATTCTCTACTTTGATGTGGCACATGATATCACCTTATCACATATTTTGCAGCCCTCCTTGTGAGAAGCCTCGATGAGACAGTGAGCAGCAGAACCATCACCAGGAGAATCACAGCAGATGCGTACGCTCTCTCCTGAACTTCCCGAAAGGGAGTTCCCAGCTGGAAGAAAACAGCTAGGGGAAGAGAAGCTACAGGATCAAACAAAGAGTGAGGAATATGATCTGTGTACCCTGCTGTAAACATAATGGATGCAGCATCTCCAATTCCCCGTCCAAAAGCTAAGATAACTGCACTCACAATACCTGGTAAGGCTTGCCGCGAAACCACGGTGAACATGGTTTCAAATCGGGTGGCCCCCACCGTGTACGAGGCTTCCTTTAACTCGTTGGGGACCATTTTTAGAATTTCATCCATGGCCCTCACCATTATGGGCATTTCCAGTAATGTTAATGCAGTAATACCTCCCAGTAACGAGGCCCGTAACCCTAAATATAGCATGATAGTAAATCCAAAGACTCCGTAGATGATGGAGGGAACACCCCACAAGACATCTAAAGAGAGCCGCACAAGATTTGCTATCCGGGGATGTAAATACTCTTTTTGGAGGTAAAACGCAATGGGGAGAGAAAAGAGTAAGGACAGTGCAGTTGCACCAAGACCCAAATAGAGAGAGCCGACAATAGCATTTAATACACCTCCCTCCTTTCCAAGGTAGTACCCTCCTCGGGGGGTCTGTGTTATCATGGAAAGGCTCAGAGCTCTTCCTCCTTTGAATACAATTACACCAATGACTGCAAAAAGGCTTCCCAAAACTATGAAAGTGACTGCAACCATGAGCGCTTTGAAGAACTTCTCTTCAATATGACTCCACTTTANTTTCATTGAACCTCCCCCCTCATGAGGATTAGTCGTGCAGCAATACTGAAGAGAAAAACTACTACCAGAAGAAGTAAAGCCCCCAGCAGCAAAGCAGAGTCATATAATGGTACAGAGAGCATCTCCCCATAATTGTTTGCTATCAAGGCAGTTAGAGGATATGCTTCATCAAATACTGAGTGGGGCACTTGCACCACATTTCCTACCACCATTAAGACTGCCATGGTCTCCCCAAAGGCGCGAGAAAATCCTAGAATGACAGCTGCGACAATCCCAGGAAAAGCTTTTCGTAAGACTACCTTTTTGACAGTCTGCCAGTGAGTCGCCCCTAAAGCTAAAGATGATTCCCGCGCCTCATACGGTATACTCTGTATGACCTCAACAGAAACAGAGATAATAATAGGGAAGACCATGACAGCGAGCACAATTCCCCCAGCCAAAACTGAATACCCCGTACTGGAGATGCCGACATATTGTGCTGCGTTCCGTATGAAAGGAACCACAGCTAATACACCAAAGACCCCATACACTACAGAGGGTATCCCCGCCAGTAAATCGATTAAGGGCTTTGCAGTTTCTCTGAACCTTCTTGGTGCATATTCTGCTAAGTACACTGAACACAGCAAACAGACGGGAACTGCCAAAACCATGGCCAACCCAGTCACCCAGAAAGTGCCCATCAAAAAGGGGAAAAATCCGAATTCCCCTTTTAGAGGATGCCACGAAGAGGAGGTAAGCAATATTTTTAGTGAAGTTATGTCTAAAATTGGTTTTGATTTTACATAGAGGCCGCAAGCAATGAAAAAAGCCATAAAACTTGCTAGAATAGTGAAGGTGCACATGAGTTTACTGGAAAGGCTATCAATGAACTTCCTCATTTTATTCCTCCACTTTTCTTAGTTCTTCTTCAATTCTTTCTCCCAGAGAAATGTACCCAATCTCTGATAGGTACTGCTGTCCTTCAGTTAAGATCCAGATCAGAAACTCTCTTACTATCCCTGTTGGGTTCCCCTTGGTTACTAAGTACAAATCCCGTGCAGGAGGAGAGGGGTACACTCCTGCAGCAATAGCATCTATGACATGAAATTTTGTGGTATAAAAGTTCTCACGTTCATCAATTCTTCTGTTACCATTAAGATCTATGGGTATGGCCGTGATCCCGGGGGAAGGCCTTTCAGTGGCTGCATCGTAAGCGAAGTTCAAATTAGCATAGCCAATGCCGTATACATCCTGTGCCACAGCTTCCACAATGCCGGGATCTCCATACACTCCCACTCCTCGGAGATCTTCTTGGGCGAACCCTAAGTATGAGGCCCACGTCTGGGCAGCACCGCACGCATCACTTCTGGTGTACACCCGGATTTTATCAGTGATTTCAGGTGTTCCCAGAACATCTCCCCACGTGGTTACACTCCCTGTAATATAGATGTTGTAGAAAGTTTCCTTATCGATTCCTTGAGAAAGTATATCAGCACTATACGGATTATTCCTGTTAACAAGAGGGACTACTGCATCTTTTGCAACTGCCACCCAGAATGCTCCCTTCTCTTTTTCTTCAGGGTAGATCTCTCTGGAAACCATTCCTATATCAACCAACCCTCCCAGAGCATCTGCCATTCCCTTGCCAGCCCCTCCTGCAGAAATATCAATTCTCACCTCAGGATGTATCTTGGTGTACTCTTCTGCCCATTTCACCATTAAAGGATATAAAGCCCAGGCTCCAGACACATTGATTGCGTTAGTCTTTTGAGTAACACAGCAGGATATAACCAGAATAATAACAATAAAAAAAGATAATACCTTCTTACTTTTGTGCACTCCATCTCCACTCACCTTATTCACTGGATGACCTCCCTTTCAAATCTTCAACAGCTTCCTCCCTCGTATACCCTGTACCGTGTACTTTTTTGAGCCACGATACATTTGCTTCATCTTCAACATTGAACAGCACAGTAACATCACCAAACTCAACAGCCACCCACATATCAACTACCACCTTTCACCTGTACACTCTGTGCACCTGCACTGCAACCCTGCTCTGCTGCTGCATGATCTCTTTTCATGACCTTCAGTGCAGTGAACCCACATAAATACACAGTGGAAAAAAAAGTGTCAACCATGGTCAAACATAATCAAATATAATTAAATGTAATTAGATATAACGATATATAATTAAATGTAGTTAAATGTAATTAGCTTGTACTATTATATGAAGGTTTCTCCCAACCTGGTAATTTCCAGGACTTTTTCTCGCCCTTTCTCTTTCAGAACGATTAAATTCTTTAACCTCAAAGAGTTGATCCGTTTTCGTGCTGTATTTCTGCTGAGAGAAAGATCTCTGGTAACCTGTTTAAGGTTGGGTTTTATACCCTTTATATTCTTATCATACACATATTTGAGCAGTTCTAGAAGGTCTTCTTCCAATTCGGGATGCTTTTCTTCCAAAATTTTTGTTTCTTTTTCTATTAAAACGAGCTCTCGTTTGTCTATGGTTAAAGGGTCTATGTGCACAAGTGCTACTGATTTTGTGATGTAGACAAGACTGGATAACTTCTGGATGAACTGTAATGTTTTCTCAAACCCTCGCTGAGAAATTATATAGTCTAGCCGTTCTAAAAAGATGATGTGGGTTCCTTCATTTTCTAAGAATTCCTCAATGATCTGTTCAATCACTTTAATGCTGGGATAGACTACATTCTCTCCCACTTGTAACCTGCTCATCCACAATATGGGAACATCTGTAATGTTGTACTCTCTTCGCACTTCATCAGGGTGCGTCCTCAAAATGCCCAGACCCCTATACCCGTGAGAGAGTAAATCCAGAAAAATGTGAAACCCTCTTCTTGGCGTTTCTTCTGTCACCAGATAGGTGGTACCCTTTTCAATGCCGTAGTGTGTGTCAGTCTTATCAGGGCTTTCTATGGGAATGACTGCGGTGAGTCTTTCTCTGCTAATGGTTACAGCAGCTGATAACAAAAAAGCAGTAACAAAGGGTATCAAATTTATTTTCACCAGTTCTAAAATGATAATAATATGTTCATATTCTTGAAAATTCAGGTAAAAGAACTCTTTTACAAATCGGACGAAAGAAAGTACAGAAGCTGTTATTAAGCTCATAACGAGAAAGAGCCACACGTGAGACTTTGTTATTCTGTAGTTCTTGACTGCATAGTAAAAGGACAAACAAAAGGTTACTGTGATCACCAGTTTCAAAACCAAGACAAAACCATCCATTTAACCACCCACCAGGTTCTTATGAGCTGTATACGCAATGTACAAAAATAAAGCAGATGAACATACCAGCATGACATGTTCTAAGTGCCTCATGAGGTCAAACAAAAAGTATTCTCTGAAAATGGCAAGAACAGTGGACAATAAGAAGAAAAAATAAGCTAAAACTATTTTTTTGAATGTTTTTCGTCTCCAACAGATTCTATAGATGATGATAAAAGAAAAGATCATAGTTATTAATGCTATTATTTCTCCTATTCTAAAATATTCTCCAAAGAGTACCATGAAAAAGGGTGCGCTTTTAAGTATTTAAACCTTGTTCCATAAGAGTTCACCCATTGGTAGGGTTTGCATGTTGTTACACGTGTAACAAAATAGATATCTGAAACCCTAGTGGACTATTCCTTTCCTCTCTATTCATGAAGAGCTGCCAGAAGAGCATACCACTGTATTGCTTTTCTCGTGGTTCCTTCCTGCGAGAACGTGGTGTAAGCTTCAAGTTTTGTGTGGCCTAGAGATGAATCTATTTGAAAATGACCATCTTTTGAGGTTATCAGTCCTGCATCATCTTCTGTGAAGCGGTTGAATCCATCCCCCTAAAAGTGTAATCTTCAGTTCGTAATAATTATTGAATATATGCCTTCTCGATAGGCGCGCAGTTAAGAGCGTTTCCGGTTGAACGTAGGGGTTGTTAAGATGAAAGCGTATGAAGACCTCACTCCTCGCGGAAAGCTGCAGAGGACTAAATGGATTGCCCTGGCGGCTCTCGAGGCTTTCGGATTTACTGAGGCTCGCCTGAGGCTCATCGTTGACGCTGGCAACACTATGTATCGGGTGAAAACAGTGGACCCCACGCCCATGGAGGGGACCCTTTACGTGGACAACTGTTATTTGCTGCGGCTCCACTGGCCGGGCTACCAGAATGAGGGTGCTGTCGACTCCGAGTTGGAGTGGCTCTCTGCTCTCTGCGAGGCGGGGCTTCCAGTGCCGCAGCCCATCGCCACGATAGAGGGAGAATTATCAGTGGAGGTCTCGGTCCCCGGGGTGCCCGGGGCGAGGCGGTGCTCCCTCCTTCGATGGGTGAAAGGAAGAATGGCCACAAAGCTCGTCCGCCCGCAGCACATGAAGGCTATAGGCAGGCTCATCGCTCAACTCCACAACCACGCGTCGAGCTGGAGACTGCCTCCGGGTTTCGTACGCAGACACTATGACCGCAACGGTCTCTGGGGGGACGACACCGGCACCAACTACACTGCAGGTGAGGTGTGGCCGGAGATACCCCGGCAATACTTTGAGGCCTTCCAAGAGGTGACCATGCGAGTGGAGCACGTCATGGAGGACTGGGGCAAGGGGCTGGATGTCTACGGATTGATCCATGCCGATCTGGGGACGAAGGGCAACGTGTTGTTTCACGGCGGGGAAGCCAGAGCCATCGACTTCGACGATGCAGGATTCGGTTATTGGATGTATGATTTGGCCATGCCCCTATCTGACTGGGAAGGAGAGGATGTATGGCCTGCATATCGGGAGGCCCTGTTAGAGGGATACACAAAGATGCGGCCCATACCAGAGGAGCAGCTGGGGCAGTTGGAGCTGTTCCAGGCAGCGATACGGGCCATGGAAATCTTCTGGGGGACAGCCAGCATAATGCGCTTCCCAAACTCGACCTACTGGAGGGAGAGGCGGGATGAGGCCTGGAAGCATATCAAGCGCTACCTAAAGGAAAACCCTCAGCATTTGAAAAAATAGCCTCATCAGTGATCGAGGATCTTAAAAAAAATTCGAGAATGCATGTTGAAGAAAGTTAGAAAACAGAGGAAGAAATGGAAGCATTGACATTTGCGATTAATTTGATCTTTCCTGGAGTCTTTGAGATCAATAGATGAAAATGTGGCAATGATCAAATATTCGCAGAGGCACTGG
>JGI2171J19970_10000135_pt1 | contig 32031 bp, 38 predicted proteins | sample DeeMarSWOR324_28_FD_19970 | JGI IMG/M metagenome (IMG submission 19970) | reverse complement strand
ACGAGGGCGTGACGGCCGGAGTCGCGGAGCTCCTCTCCGATTGCACACCCCGCATATGGTGCAACATACTGCATGGGGGCCGGGTCGCTGGCCGTTGCGTCTACCACCGTGGTGTACTCCATGGCCCCGTATTTCTCGAGGGTGTCGACCACGGCGGCGACGGTTGATTGCTTTTGACCGATGGCGACATAGATGCAGAATACGTCGGTATCCCGCTGGTTGAGGATCGTATCCACGACGATGGCGGTCTTCCCCGTCTGCCGGTCCCCGATGATGAGCTCCCTTTGACCCCTGCCAATGGGAATCATGGAGTCGATGCATTTGAGGCCGGTCTGCAGAGGCTCCTTAACCGGTTGCCTCTGGACAACATTAGGGGCCTTTCCCTCGATCAACCGATACTTTTCCACGGAAATGGGCCCTTTTCCATCTACGGGCTGTCCTACGGCGTTAACGACCCTTCCGATGAGAGGATCTCCCACGGGCACCGAGAGGACCTTGCCCGTTCGCTTGACGGCGTCGCCCTGCTCGATTTCAGCGAAGTCCCCCAGGATCATGGCCCCGATGTTATCCTCCTCCAGATTGAGGGCCATGCCGAAGATGTTGTGGGGAAATTCCAGCATCTCCGCCGACATGCAATTGGGAAGTCCCTTGATTCGGGCGATCCCATCCCCCGCCTCGATGACTTCGCCTACCTCCTCCATGTCGACGGTGATCTGATACGTCTCGATTTGCTTCTTCAGTATGGATGAAATTTCCTCCGGTTCGATCTTAAATTCCACCGTTTTCCCCCTGGATTAAGTAATCTTAACCATGGCCCGACGCATCTGCTCCAGCTGGTGGCGCACGCTGCCATCGATGATCTTATTCTCCACTCGGACGATTGCCCCCCCCAATATGGACGGGTCAACTCGGGCTTTTAGAAAGACCTGTTTTTTGGTCCCCTTGGTCAGCGCTCGGCGTAACTTCTCCGCCATCTTTTCCGAGAGGGGAACAGAGGTAATGACCTCGGCCGTCACCTTTTCCCGGGCCGCGGCGACTAGTGCGAAAAATTCCTCGATGATGGGCAGGAGTTTTCTCTGCCTTCCCTGGTCGATCACCAAATTGAGGTGATTCAGGGTAACGGACGATACCCCCTTTCCGAAAATCTCCATCAAGGCCTTCTTCTTTCCGTCCCGGGCCATGCGCAGGCTGCTCAGAAATTCCCTCAGCTCGGAGTTTTTCTGGAGGGTTTCCTTCAGCCGGTACAGCTCATCCTCGACGACTTCGATGAGGTCTTCCGATTGTGCGACTTGAAAGAGGGCGGCGGCATAACCCTTCACAACTGAATCAGCTCTCATACTTCTCACCCACCTTGGAAATATACTCGTCTAAGAGCTGCTCATGGTCCTTCTTGTCGAGGGCCCTTTCGATGACCTTCGAGGCAACCATAATGGTGTGGTCTGCGATCCTCTCCTTCAGTTCCATAAGGGCCTTCTCCTTCTGAAATTCGATTTCCTCCTGGGCCCTCTTAACGATCTGATTGGATTCCTCGTGGGCCTTCTGGATGACCTCCTTCTTGACATTCTCGCCCAGGGCCTTGCCCTCGGCGAGGATCTTCTGGGCCTCTTCCCGGGCCTGGGCTAACTGGTTCTTGTAATCATTCAGGAGGGCTTCAGCCGACTCTCGGGTCTTGTTGGCCTCTTCGAGGGAATTGCGGATGGAGTCCTCCCGATTCTTCAGGGCCTTGGTAATCGGCTTATAGGCAACCTTCCAGAGAAGGACTAAGAGAATGACGAAGGAGATAAAGGTCCATATGATGAGACCCGGTTCAGCCTGAAACATGGGACACCCTCCCTTACGATGATCTGAATCGTTTGTGGTGACAGCTCTTTTCCTATTTAAAGATGAGCAGGAAGCCAATGACCAGGGCGTAAAGGGCCAAGGCTTCGATGAAGGCAATCCCGATGATCATGGTCGTCCTGAGGAGTCCCGAGGCCTCGGGCTGCCGGGCCATTCCCTCCACCGTTTTCCCAACCATAAATCCCATGCCAATGCCAGTTCCAAGCGCCGCCAGTCCAATGCTCAATCCTCCACCTAAATAAGCTAGGGCTGCTGCTTCCATTCAACATTCCTCCTTTTGTGAATTTAGTGAGCTTCTTGTGCCGCTTCCGCGATGTACATTGCCGCCAAGATCGAGAAGATATAGGCCTGAATAAGGCCGACGAAAATCTCGAAGGCGCTCATAACCACGACACCCAAGAGCGGAACAAAGGCGATGGTCCAACTTTTGAACATGATGATCATGAAGAGAAAGACCAAGATTACCCCATGGCCAGCCGTCATGTTGGCGAAGAGGCGGACGGCCAGGGAGAATGGCTTTGCAAATTGGCTAATGATCTCAATGGGAACCATGATGGGGATGATAAAGATTGGAATACCCTTGGGCACGAACTTCTTCAAATACCCGAGAAGGCCATGTTTGGCAACCCCCGCCCCTTGGGTACAGAGGAAGACGATTACGGCTAACGTAGCCGTCACGTTGATATTGGATGTGGCCGTAAAAGCCCCTGGAATCAGGCCCAGGAGGTTACAGAAGAGGATGAAGAAGAAAAGGGTAGCGATGAAGGGAAACCATGCCAGCCCCTCTTCTCCTATGGTTTGGAGGATGAGATTGGTGCGAAGAAAGTCAATCATGGCCTCTACCAGGTTTTGTAGACCCGATGGGACGAGCTTCGCCCTTCGTCCCCCCAACATGAGAAAGAGAAAGGTAAGAAGGCAGGCAACCCATATCATGACGACTGCCTTGGTTATGGAGAGGTCGATACCCAGGATATGGATTTCCACTATGGGGTGGAGTTCGAAGTGGTGCATAAGGTCCATTGAGCCACCCTTTTTGTCATTGTGCCCGAATACCCGGGAGATTCGATTTATCCGGAGAGCGGGCTTTTCGATAATAGATCCTCATCTCCCAGAAGATGAGGACCGTGAAACAGAGGATAAAGGCCACGAGTGCCGATGGTAAGTGGATTATTTCAACTCGAGCCAAAAAATAAAAAGCCAGGAAGAGCAAAATGAGCCGTGCTAAGAAGGTCCCCAGGACGAAGGCGATGGAGATAATTTTTGATGACCTGATGGCTCTTGATGCAATGGCCATCGAAACACAGAAATTAGCGACGGCAAGCAGAGCGCCGGTTACTGCCCCCAGGATCCACGGGTTCATCTCCCCTTTTCCTTATCGCCACCCTCCCTGGATATGAACCTAAAGAGATTTCGAAAACCTGCCGCTGCTCCGAAGATGAATCCGATGATGAGGATCCACGGCTGGGTGCCCAACCATTTATCAACCCAGTACCCCATAAAGGTACCAATGAGAACCGCTGCAGCCATTTCAATCCCAAGGCTTCCATAAAGCCTTAAGTCACCGAATAGCCGCTCCTTTTCTTCCTTGGACAAAGACATTAAACTTGTGAATTGGTTAACATACCACTAGGGGGTTTGTCAAGGGGTTTTGCCCCTGGAGGATCAAACAGGTATAGGCACACTTGCAGTCTAAAGGTAATAGAAGGGAACCGCTGTTCCCGAGTGGAGAAAATCAGCCGGGTTACGGAAATATTTCCTCTTTGGTTAATAAACTCGTCTTTTGCCTTGAGTCTTTCCCTATGCTATAGATGAGTTTCAGCGCGACCATCCTCCTCCCTTCAGCTGAGTACCTCTTCCGTCGCCCCAGTCTCCTCTGCAGCCTCCTCTTCCTTAATGGGGGTCACCTTTTTCGGAGCTGCCGCGACCTCTTTTTCCATCTTGCAGGTTCCATCGAAAAGACCACCCTCTTCGATCACCAAGGTCGGAGTCGTGATGTTTCCATAGAGCTTTCCCGTGGAGTGGATCTCGATTTTACCGGTGGCGGAGACGTCTCCACTCACCTTCCCGTCGATGAGGAGACTGCTGACGTTTATCTCCGCNTTGACGGTCGCCGTCTCACCGATGATNAGGATATCCCCGGAGAAAATTTCCCCATCGAACTTACCGTCAAGCCTTGCCATCCCTTCGAAGCCCATCTTCCCCTCGAATGAGGTATTTTCGCCCAGAATGGCCTCCACATCACCCGATTTCACATCACCCCTTAGCTTCATTCAAAGCCCCCTTTCCCCGATTTTCACCCTCTTCTAAAAATACGATGGGTTTAATCGGCAGTAAATCTTTCTCCCCTTGAAGACAGTCTTGCCAGGCCTCTGTTCCCCATCCGCCAAATGCCGGATGACTATCAAGAGATACCTTCGTTTACGCTCAGATGTATCTACATATTTAGCCTCCCCGTATAATAAAGCTCTTCTGCTTTCAGCCTATTATAAAAGGAGGCCAAGGATATTTTAATAAACCACATCTGAAAGAGATTTGCAATCATTAACCCATTCGCGAATTTCCTGAATTCCCAGGGGATTCCGTTGTTCCCGAGAATAATCTGCCGGAGGGGTGGGGTTTCCATCGAGGGCAAAGTCGAGTGGTTCAGCCGAACGGAAGGGGAAAAGGATGGGACAAGGATGTTCCCTGTTGGAATATCTAATTTTCAAAAAAATTAAACAGTTACAATAATATTTCTTATAATAGCCGGAAATCTTCAGATCAAGTTCCCCTGGTGGGGCCCATGATTATCTCAACTATTCGCTCCAGGTCCTCCTTGGAATAGAACTCGATCTCGATTTTCCCCTTCCTTCCCCTCTTGGGTATCCGAACTTTGGTGCCCAGCAATTTTCTCAGCGTCTCCTCTAAAAACCCCAGGTGGAGGTCCTCCTCGGTGGCGGGCTTCACACCCATATCCCTTTTCGACCCTTGTACATTAAGCCTTTTCACCAGTCTCTCGGTCTCCCGCACGGAAAGACCCCTCTTGATGACCTTGGCACAGGCCATCTTCTGCTCTTCCGGGCTATTCAGTCCGAGCAGAGTTCTTGCATGTCCGCTGGAAATGGATTCGTCGGCGATGTGAGTCTTAACCTCTTGAGGCAACTTGAGAAGCCTTACGGCATTGGCCACCGTTGTCCTGTCCTTGCCGATCCTCTTGGCCAGTTCCTCCTGGGTGTAGTGGAATTCCTCCATTAACCTCTTGTAGGCCACCGCTTCCTCTAAGGGATTGAGGTCTTCCCTTTGAAGGTTTTCGATCAGGGCCAACTCCATCGCCTCAGCGGTGGTGACATCCCTCACGATGACGGGAACCTCCTTTAACCCCGCCCTTTGAGCTGCCCGCCACCTCCTTTCCCCAACGATGAGCTCGTAACCTCCATCCGTCTTCCTGACGATTAAGGGTTCAATGATTCCCTTCTCCTTAATGGAGTTGGCTAATTCGGTCAATTTTCCTTCATCGAATCCCTTTCTGGGTTGATATCTGCTCGGTGTGATCTCTTCAATGCCGCAGGAGAAGAGATTCTTCCGGTCCTCCTTTTCGATGTCGGGGATTAAGGCCCCCAACCCTTTTCCCAAAGCCGGCCGTTTAGCCACTATAGACCTCCCCGTTGAATAAAATCTCCTTGGCGAGATTTAAATAGCTTTCAGCACCCTTCGAATTGATATCATAAAGGAGAATCGGTTTCCCATGGGAAGGAGCTTCGCTCAACTTCACATTTCTCGGGATGATGGTCTTAAAAACCTTATCCCTGAAATGGCTTCGAACCTCCTCAGCCACTTGATGGGAGAGGTTATTTCGGACATCGAACATCGTCAACAAAATGCCCTCGATCTCCAGCCCCGGATTTAAGTAACGTTTTATCAGACGAATGGTTTTAAGAAGCTGGGACAAACCCTCCATGGCAAAGTATTCACATTGGAGGGGAATAATCACCGAGTCAGAGGCAGTGAGGGAATTAATGGTCAAAAGCCCGAGGGAAGGGGGACAATCGATAAAGATGTAGTCATATATCCCCTTTACCGCTTGGAGGATCGTATCCAACTTTCTCTCCCTCGCAAGCTCATTGATCAACTCAACCTCGGCCCCGATGAGGTCCGAGTTTGAGGTCGCGATCTCCAGATAGGGGATTTCCGTCCCCCTGATAATCTCGTCCAGGCCGTATCCTCGGATGAGGATGTGGTAGATATTCTCCTTTAACTCATCCTTATGGTATCCGACCCCACTGGTGGAATTGGCTTGTGGGTCGATATCAACCAAGAGTGTCCTTTTCTCCGCAGCGGCGATGGATGCCGATAGGTTAATCGCCGTGGTCGTTTTGCCTACACCACCCTTTTGGTTAGCAATGCATATGACCCTTGTCATCTCTTAACAGCTTGTTGCCCAAACCCCCTTTCGCTCTCCGAAAAGAATTTTTGAACATTCTAAAGTTCGCTTCACTGCAAATCTAAAACTCGCCCTTCGGGCCCAAACATTAGATTTGCGGCCGTTTCGCTTCACTAAGAATGGTTAGCAAAAATTTTTTAATATTCGCTCCAGGAGGTTTGAGCAACAGCCCCTTAACTCTTTAACAGTTCTCCAACGTGTACAAAGATTAGCCCGTAAATTCTATCATAACTGTTCTAAATTATTCGATGTTTTAATATTGTGGCCTAGCTGCAATATAGCATAAAGCCGGTACTTTTGAAAGGAAAAAATGTACAATGACATCATTAGCTCTGCATCGGGGAATTCCTTGCTCAGGGCTTCATTGAGAAAGGCTCCTTTTTGGCGAAGAAAAGAAGCCTTCGGCTAGCATCGGTGAAGGGAAGGGTGAATGAAATCACCCTCTGAAGCCTCAAATTCATTCGCGCAATACTAGTTTCCTCTGACGTCCCTCTCGCCATCGTCTTTCCTTTCATGGCGATAATGATTCCCGTATCTTTGATGAGGGGGTGAGCTATTCGAAGGAAAGTTCCCAGACTACCAAAGGCCCTCGAGAGGGCATAGTCGAAGGATTTGTTGAATTTATCCGCGATCCCTGGATCTGGGAGGTGAGCGTGAATGGCATCTACACCCTCCAGGTTCAACCGCCGAATGAGGTGTCTTTGAAAGGAGAGTTTTTTCTTGGACGAATCGATGGAAGTCACCTTTAGGCTTGGATCAGAGATCTTGAGGGTGATACAGGGAAAGCCGGCTCCGGAACCTATATCCACCAAGGAACATCCTTGGGACAGGTATGGAGAAACGGTCAGGGAATCGAGGAAGTGTTTTACGACGATTTCAAAAGGACTCCTGACGGAGGTGAGGTTCATCTTTCGATTCCACCTCATCAGTTCCTCCAGGAAGAATTCGAAGGCCTTCACCTTCTCCTCGGAGAGTTCCACTCCCAGTTCCCTGGCACCCTTCCATAGAACTTCATCGAGGTCTTGCTTCATACCTCTTCCCCTGAAAGATCCTTTTACTCCTATATCACAAGAGGGGAGATGAGTCCACATAATGGCCACTTCATGTGAGCCAAAGGCGCGATCTAAGGTGGTAACGGCAAATTTCGGTATGGGTGTTATCATGGAGTTTTCTAGCTTTTATTGGCAATATTTTTGTAAGCCGTTGAATTTATGACATATTTCATTTTTGATATGTGAACACCCTTGTTCCTTCGGTTGCTCGTGGCCTGTTGCCCAAATTCCCTTTCGCTCAGAGTTCGTTTTTCAGGTTTTCCAGGGATTTCCAACTTTGAACTTTGACATTGACTCTCGTGTTCGTGCTTCGTGTCCGTTATCAGTTATTTGTCATTTGACATTTCTCCTTCAGCCTCCAACCTCTAACCTGATTCCCCTTTCTGGCTGCAGCACGGCAGCACTGAATAACTTCTCGCTCCAGGGAACCAGGGCAACGGCCTGTTCCGACGCGACCCTTCTCCAGCAAATTTCGCTCAGGAACAACGGTGTTCTCCAAAAACTCCGGAAACTCCTGGTGTTGTTGGGTTGACTTTGGATCTTCCTTTATATAATAAAGTAACTGGAGTCTTTGAATGAGTTTGGAGGGGTGTCGTATGTTTACTTCAAAAAGGATAGTAAGTACTGTCGTTGTATTATCCTTGCTCCTCGGGGCCTGTCTATGGAAGAAGAAGGGACGGGAGGAAGGGGAGACCGCCGCAGCCGTCCTCTATAAGAGGGGATTGGCATTGTACAATAAGGGAATTTATGACAGGGCCCGGGAGGTCTTCAATGAATTGAAGGGGAGCTTTCCGGGCGAGGACCCCTATTATGCGTGGGCAGAATTGAAGGTCGCTGATTGCTATTTCTTTGAGAAGGAATATGCGGAGGCAATTAGCCATTACGAGGAATTTAAGAAGTTTCACCCCTTCCACGGGGAGATTCCATATGTTATCTTTCAGATCGGGTTATCGTATTGCAAACAGATGAAATCCATTGATCGGGATCAAGGTGCCACCAGAAAGGCATTGTCTCATTTCGAATTGCTCATAGCCAATTATCCTCCTTCCATTTTGACCGAGAAGGCACGGGAAAAGGTGAAGGTATGTAAGGAGAGGCTGGCTGGGAAAGAGTTATACGTAGCTAAATTTTATTATAAGAAGAAGAAGTATCTAGCGGCCAAGGCGAGGCTCAAGGCCATGGTGAAGCTTTATCCGGAAGTGGATACGCTCGAGGAGGCCCTATTTTACCTGGGAAAATCTCATCTGAAACTAGGGGAGATGGATTTGGCGAGGAAGGTTTTCACTGACTTGGTTGGAAGTTATCCTAATAGCAAGTTTTCGGATGAGGCTAAAGAGGAGCTGAAGGAACTCCCGGAGGGGGAATTTACCTCAACAGGAGCTGAATCAACCACGTGAACGGACGGAAGACTTCCTCGTCTCCTCGCTTTGATGCTTGTGATGTGGTTGCTTGACGACCTGACCATCATTCTGATACTTTCGGCTTTACCATGGGCTTTTCAGGTACTTTCGTATTCTTATATGTATTCTGGATAGTTCTCTCAGGGCGTTTTGACTATTTTCATCTGTCCTTAGGGATTATCGCCTGTGCAATAGTGGCGCATGCTTCCCATGATCTCCTCTTCAAGGGCAAAAAGACCCAAAAGGTGCATACACAGATCATCCGTTTTGTTCAATATCTACCGTGGCATATCTATCAGATCGTCCTGGCCGGTTTGTATGTGACCTATTTGGCACTACACCCAAGGATGTCAATGCTTATAGACCCCCACATCATGAGATTCAAGACAAAACTTAAGAAGGATCTTTCCCTGATGACTTTTGGCAACTCAATTACCCTGACTCCTGGTACCATCACGGTACTCATTAAAGATGGGGACTTTTACGTGCATGCAATAGACATGAAGGTCGCAGAGGATCTTTTGACCGGGAAGATGGAGGATAAAGTAGCCCACGTATATATGGAAGGTGAGGGAGAAGATTAGGGTGCAAGGGTTCTTTCTCATAAACAGCCTGATACTGGGCCTTTTCGTTTTGCTCTCCCTTTATAGGGTGGTATTGGGGCCAGGTATCTTCAACAGGTTGATCGGCGCCAGTGTCATTGGTACCAAGACCCTGATTATTTTAGCCTTCATAGGCGTTATTTACGGGAGAATCGAGATGTTTGTCGATATCTCGTTGGTGTATGCCTTGCTCAATTTTATCGTCACCCTTGCTGCGGCAAAATACTTTCAAAGAAAGGGGGCCCTATAGTGTACATCTTATCAATACTCTTTATCTTAGCCGGAACCTTCTTCTTTTTTTCGGGGACCATCGGACTTTTGCGTTTCCCAGATCTCTATACGAGAATGCACGCCACGGGCAAATGTGATACCCTCGGGGCCCTTTTCTCCCTTACTGGTATAGCCCTCTATACCGGATTTTCATTGACCAGCGTGAAAATTCTCTTAATTGCCGTCCTCGTCTTCTTCACCAGTCCCACAGCCACCCATGCCTTGTTGAGGGGTGCATTTGATTCTGCAGTTAAGCCGTGGACCAAGGACGGAAAATCTGTAGTAGATGTCCAGATGAGGGGGAAATAGCGTGATCTGGCAACTTGACCTGATACTCCTTGTCTTCGTGGTTATCTGTGCTCTAGCCTCTATCACGGTAAAGGATCTCTTAAGCTCGGCCATCATCTTTGGTGTGTACAGTTTCCTGATGTGCCTGCTCTGGGCAGAGATGGGATCAGTGGATGTCGCCTTTACCGAGGCGTCGGTAGGAGCCGGAGTTAGTACCGTTTTCTTCATTGCAGCGGTATTGCACACTACGAGGAGGACAAAGGATTGAAACTTTTAGCCCTCTTTGCAGTATGTGCGACCGGAGTGCTCCTCATCTATGGTACGGTCGATATGCCTGATTGGGGTGATCCCCATTCTCCCGCCAGCGTTCACGTCTCACCCAGGTATATTGAAAAGGCTATGGAGGAAACGGCGGTGCCCAATATTGTTACTGCGGTTCTTGCCGACTATAGGGGCTACGATACCTTGGGAGAGACTGTGGTAATCTTCACCGCTGCAATGGCGTGCATCCTACTCATGAGAAGGCGACGAAAGTGATATCCTACCTTGAAGATGTGATCCTGCAGACTGTTTGCAGGATTCTTATACCATTTATCCAGGTCTACGGGCTTTACGTGATTGCCCATGGACACCATAGCCCGGGGGGTGGTTTCCAAGGCGGGGTAATTTTGGGCGCGAGCTTCATCCTCTTATGCGTGGCCTACGATATAAACGAGGCAAAGAGGCGGATGACCGAGAAGGTGGATACCGTGTTCTGTAGTTTGGGTCTGATCATATACTCGGGAATCGGATTGATATGTCTGGTATTGGGTGGGAGTTATCTCAATTACAGCAGGCTTGGCCAGGTTCTGCCGGTAAATCCCGTAGATGCTCGATCAATCGGTATATTGGGCATAGAAATTGGCGTGGGGATTACGGTAATGGCGGTCATGATTTCCATATTCCTTGATCTCGCCTCAAGGGGCGAGCACGAGGAGGGCTTGGAATAAGGTGGAATTCATTCTGACCAAATACCACTATTGGATTTACATAATACTCATGATGATAGGCTTCTATGCCATGATAGGCAAGAGAAACCTCGTGAAGAAGCTTGTGGGGATGAACATATTTCAGACCGCCATAATACTCTACTTCATCTCCACGGGGGCCAAACGAGGGGCAACCATACCCATTGTGGATCATGGACAGGGAGGGGCAATGCACGCGGTCAACGCCGCCTACTATGTGAATCCCTTGCCCCATGTGCTCATGCTCACCGCCATAGTGGTTATGGTGAGCACCTTTGGAGTGGCCTTGGCCCTCATAATAATGGTTTATAGGAGATATAAAACCTTGGAAGAGGATGAAATCCTAGAGCTTCGCAAGTGACAACTTCGCCATTTTCCATCCTGATCATAGTCGTTCCCTTTATATCCGCTTTTTTGGTTCCAATTATTGGATGGTGGAGAAAGGGCCTCTGCTATCCTCTGGTTATCGGGGCACTCTCCCTCTCCGTGCTTTCATGCACAGTTACCCTGAAAATGGTTATGGGAGGGGGGACCGTTCATTACTATCTGGGAAATTGGGGCCCACCCTGGGGCATTGAATATGTCATAGACCATCTCAATGCCTTCGTAGCCATTATCGTATCGGTTGTCAGCCTTATCATAGCTATAGGATCAAGGAGGAGCGTTGAGCGGGAATTGCCCCAGAAGATTGTTTACTTCTATTGTCTTTTTCTCCTCCATGTAACGGGTCTCTTAGGGATAGTGGTTACCGGTGATATGTTCAATCTCTATGTATTTCTGGAGATCGCGTCCCTTGCCGGCTATGCCCTTATCGCCATTGGAGAAGATGGGGCACCCATTGCCAGTTTTAACTATATGATCTATGGGACCATCGGCGCCTGCTTCTATCTGCTGAGCGTTGGGTATCTCTACATCGTTACTGGCTCGCTTAACATGGGGGACCTATCCCGGATATTGCCCGACCTATATCATTCAAAGGTAGTGCTGATGGCCTTTGCCTTCTTTATCGTGGGGGTGGGCTTAAAGATGGCGCTCTTCCCCCTGCACGTATGGCTCCCAGATGCCTATACCTATGCCCCTTCAGCAGTGAGCGCCCTGGTTGCTCCCCTGACGACTAAGGTAGGGGCATACGTTATGATAAGGATAATCTTCACGGTGTTTAAGCCTCATTTCTCCCTGGAATTGATCCCGGCGACCGCCATTCTCAGCTGGGTGGCTATCGTAGCCATCCTTTTCGGCTGCATAATGGCACTGGGCCAGACCGATCTCAAGAGGATGCTAGCCTATGTTCTCATCGCCGAGGTAGGCTACATCGCACTGGGTGTAGGGCTCGCTAACAGGGCTGGTCTCACGGGAGCCATCCTTCATATCCTCAATGACTCCCTGATGATGGCATGCCTCTTTCTGGTGGTAGGAGCGATCATGTATAAAGTAGGGCTTCGGAATTTCCATCAATTCAGGGGGCTTCACAGGAAAATGCCCATTACCATGGCTGCCTTTACGGTAGCCGCCCTTTCCGTTATAGGAATACCTCCCACCTGCGGATTCTTCAGCAAATGGTACCTCGTGTTAGGGGCAATCGCTGCTAATCGGTGGTTTTTCGCAGCAATCCTGCTCATAAGTAGCCTGCTCAATGCCATCCTTTTCTTTCGGGTTATAGAGAATGTATACTTTGAACCCGCTGTTTACGCCCATAACGGCGGGGACCATGGGGAAATTTCTCGGGATGAGGCCCCTCTCAGCATGCTTATTCCCATACTCGCGGTGACCATAGGGATACTATCGCTGGGAATCTTGAGCGGTAAGATCATCTCCAANATTATTCAGTTCGCCGTTCCAGCGGGCCTTTAAAAGATCGGGGATTGATGCGTGGAACTAGTGCCGTCCATACGGCCACTCCTGGCTATTTCGGTTTCCGCCCTCGCAGCTCTTCTCATTCTTCTCGCCGGGGAAAGGCGAAGGAACTTGAGAGAGCTATGGACCATCCTGGCCTCCGTGGCCAAATTCTCCATCGTCGCCTCCATGATCCCCATCCTATTGGAGGGGAAGATCATTGAATGTACTATTATTAGGCTCTCCCCTGGGATTGCACTGCAATTCAGGGTAGATGCCNTTGGGATCTTCTTTGCGACCCTTGCATCTGCGCTGTGGATTGGAACCTCCATCTACTCCATAGGTTACATGAGGGTCCTCAACGAGCATGCCCAGACCAGGTATTTCTTCTGCTTTGCCCTTGCCCTCAATGGGGCCCTGGGCGTTGCCTTTGCCGGGAATTTACTCACCCTGTTCATCTTCTACGAAATATTGACGATTGCCACCTTCCCCCTTGTGGCCCACAGGGAGACGCCGGAGGCCATAAGAGGGGGAAGGAAATATCTGGCCTACCTGCTAACCGGTGCTGCACTGGTGTTTTTCTCCATTGGCCTCACCTATCACCTAACGGGGAGTCTTGATTTCGTGGGCGGGGGTTTTCTCCGAGGACACGGTTCAGACAATATACTCCGCCTCCTCTTTGCCACCTTTATCCTGGGTTTTGGGACTAAGGCTGCGCTCATACCCATACACGAATGGCTTCCTACCGCCATGGTTGCCCCCACCCCGGTCAGTGCGCTCCTCCACGCGGTGGCCGTGGTTAAGGCAGGGGTATTTTGTGTCCTACGGGTTGTCCTCTACGTATTCGGGCCACAACTGCTCTCCGATCTTAGCCTCTGGCTCATACTGGCCTATTTTGCATCTTTCACCGTTATCGTGTCGGGTATGCTCGCCCTCGCCCAGGATAACCTGAAGAGAAGGTTGGCCTTCTCCACCATAAATAACCTGGCGATTATCATCATGGGTGCAGCCTTGCTTTCTCCAAGCGCCATAACTGGCGGGATATTCCATATAGCTGGCCATGGCTTTATGAAAATCACGCTCTTTTTCGTTGCCGGGGCCATATACGTGAAGACCCACAAGGAGAATGTAAGCGAGTTAGACGGCATAGGAAGGGCGATGCCCGTAACCATGGGGTCATTTGCGATAGGGGCCATGGGTATTGCGGGGACTCCCCCATTTGTGGGATTCATCAGTAAATGGTATCTTTGTCTCGGTTCCCTCGAGGCAAGGGAGATCGTTTTTCTCTTTGTGTTACTCACCAGTGCCCTGTTGGACATAGCATACTTCTTTCCCATCGTATACAATTCTTTCTTCAGCAGACCCAAGGAGCAAGGAAATTCAGGCTTTGATGAGGCATCGATGCTCATGGTAGCTCCTTTGACCGTATGTGCGATCATATCGATAATACTGGGGGTTGCCCCCAATGCCTTTTTCCATTTCTTTGGGGTAGCTACCCTTGCGGCGAAAAACATTTTGGGGATTAGCTAATATGCCCAGGTATCTTAAGAGGCTGTTTTTTATTCTGATTATCCTCTGTATTCCCGCGGGATTTCTTACCCAACACGAACATGCCGTCTTCTTGTGGCATAAAATCCCATCGGCGGATGCAATGTTTGGCGTTCTCGGGGCTCTTTTGATATTACTTGCAATCAAGATAGTGGCTTCTTTCGCATCTCGGAAGGAAGATTTCTATGATTAAGCCAGTTCCCCCCGCCTTCATTTTCATCCTAGGGGCAATGCTCATTCCCCTGCTGAGGTTGAGGGGAAGGCTGAGGCAACCCTACCTTATTCTGGTTTTCGTAGTGGCCTTTATCGACCTGTTGTATCTGGAGCCAGGCGCCAGCTGGGTATATCACTTCCTGGGATATGAACTGGTCTTTGCTAAGGTGGACAGGCTGAGCTTAGGAATTGGATACATATTCGTCATAATAGGATTTTTGGCCATACTTTACTCCCTCCATGTAAGGGAAGACGGTCAGCACGTGGCTGCATTCCTCTATGTAGGAAGCTCTCTGGGGGTTGTGTTTGCTGGAGATTACTTCAGCCTATTTGCCTTTTGGGAAATCATGGCCCTCACCTCTGTATTCCTCATATGGTATCGGCGGGAAAAGGAATCTCTGGATGCCGGGTTCAGATACGTCTTAATGCACGTATTTGGTGGATGCTCCCTGTTAACTGGCATTATCATTCATATCGTATCCCAAGGGTTCACCCCGGTGGGTCTCCTGGGGGGTGGTTTGGGCTCCATTTTTATACTCATCGGGTTTGGGTTGAATGCCGCCTTCATTCCCATTCACACCTGGTTACCGGATTCCTACCCCCAGGGAACCGTTACAGGAAGCGTATTTCTCTCAATTTATACCACCAAGACGGGAGTTTATGCACTGGCCAGATGTTTCTCGGGCGCTGATGTCGTGGCCTATATGGGCGGGATTATGGCGGTTTACGGTATTTTCTACGCATTGCTCCAAAATGATACCCGGAAACTCCTTTCCTATCACATCATAAGTCAGGTAGGATACATGGTGGCAGGGATAGGGGTAGGGACCGCCCTGGGGGTAAATGGCGGGATAGCTCATCTCATTAACAATATCTTATACAAATCCCTCTTATTCATGTGTATGGGTTCGGTAATCTATATGACTGGAAAGAGCAAGCTAACTGAACTGGGAGGCTTAGCAAGGTTTATGCCCGTCACCTGTATAGCCTGCATTATAGCCTCCCTTTCCATATCCGGAGGACCGGGTTTCAATGGATTTGTGAGTAAGGGGATGGTTATATCCTCTGCGGCGGAGGTCCATAAACCTATATTGGAGCTGATGTTGGTCCTGGCTTCCGTGGGGACATTCCTCTCCTTTACGAAGCTGTGCTACTTTACCTTCTTTGCCCAGAATGAAGGGATAAGGGCCAAAGAGGCACCCCTTAACATGCAACTGGCCATGATGTTGACCGCTCTCCTGTGCGTATTCATTGGGGTTTATCCCAAGGTGCTGTTCTCCGTGCTTCCCCACTACCCGGTTCACTATTATTCCTACACCCCATCCCACGTGGTGGGAGTCCTCCAGCTTTTCCTGCTGGCGGGTTGGGTATTTATGGTAGCCAGGGCCGCCTTTTCACCTCACGAGGGAATCGTCCTCGATTTTGACTATTTCTACCGCATGACATGCCGAGGCATTGTGTGGCTGTGCACGGTGCCGCTGAATGGCCTACGGCTCAGGGTACAGGCCTTTTTCTCCAGAGAGGTAGCCTCTGTTGCCAGGCTCAGCAGAAACCCCATCTCAATACCCGCTTTAACCAAACAATACGTCCACCTCATGACCGTCCAGATCCTCAAACACAACGCGGAGATTTCCCAAAACAGAAGAATGGAACTGGAGCACATGCGATCGAAGTTTCGCGAGATAAGGAAAATTCCTTACAATGAGAACACCTATCGAGGACCTATGGGCTTGGGGATCCTACTGGCGTTGATATTCTTATTTTTCTATGGTTTGATTTATTTTCTGGCATCCTAAAGGGATTTCCTTATTCCTCCCCCTTTTCATGCTCCCGAAGTGACCCTTTTGGGGTTCGGGGATGCGGAACCTTTACCCCTTCCAGCCGGGTGTGGGTGCTGCCGTTATGCGGTGCTGCAGTTCTGCGGTTTGAAGGATAAAATTACGCTCAGGGATAAGGTTTTCTCCTGAAACTCGATAAACCCAATAAACCAAACAAACCAGATAAACCAGACAAACCGAAAAGACCGAGGAAAGCCAGGAAACTCACGAGGCTTCAGATGAAGTTCTGGAGTTTCCTGGGTGTTATTGGCAATATTTTTGTAACCTATTGAATTTATATCATATTTTATTTTCGATATGTGAACACCCTTGTCCCTTCGCTTCAGTCCTTCCGAGGTGACCCTTTCGGGGTTAGCAGGTGGAGAATACATGGCGCAATCAAGTACTAAGGGAAATGATACTACAGTTGATGGCTAAGTATGGGAATGCTCGGGTGATGGCCAGTGTAGATCCAAGTGACAGTTACGGGGAGATAGAGCAATTAGAGGCAGATGGTTTCAGCACCATGTATTTCGGAGATAACAAGGCTACCAGGGGAAGGATTAAGTGTAAGAAGACATGGGAACATAGGAATGGCCATTGTGCTCTATGCAGGGGTGGCTGTTTCAGTAAGGACAGAGTCGATGTCTATTTGAAGATGCACTAAACCAAACCATAGGGGAGGATAGAACAATGAGACAGTTAAGACTATTCCCACACATCAAGATCGTACCATTTAAGGTGAGCAAGGCATTAGTTGCACCGGCTAAGATGACCTTTGCAACCATTTGATTTGACAGAAACAAATGGATAAACATTTCCGGTAGAAAACAGAACAATTTTTGAGTTTTTAAACCGATTGCAAATAATTCCTGGTACAAACGAGTTAATCACCCAAGTTGTCGCTTCCTGTCCGATTGTGCCGAATTTCATTCCTACCATGTAAATAATATTTTCAACATCTGGTAAAGATTCTAATTCTTTTTCATTCAAGAAATCACTAGAAATCACCTCAACATTGTTTCGTCTTAATTCTTCCGGTCCGATGTCGTCAGTAAAAATCGAAACAGCATAAACCTTTTTATTACTGCCGGATTCTGTAAGTGCCCGTTTTGCCAAAATTGCCAGAGAGATTCCCATCTTACCACCTGCACCCAAAACCATTAAATCTCCGGACGGTTTATTTAACGACTCCATTCCGACATCTGATGGTTGGGTCATAAAATCATCAAGTTCTTTGACATTATTTATTATATTTGGTTTTTGCATTATTATTTCCCAGATTTCTCAATTTACAGCATAAACTTCTTGGTACATATTTTTTAAGAAATTCAAACCTTCAATTGCCAATAGTTCGGTTGAATCTGCCAGATCTCTCCAAATACAAACCAACTTAGCAATATTTTCCATATTAGGATCAAATGATTCAATAGTAATGCAACCATCATATCCGATCTTATTAAGAGATTGGAAAAATTCTTTCCAGGGAACCAAACCAGTGCCGGGAATTCCGCGTTGGTTTTCACAAGCATGAACATATCCTAAATGTTTACCACATCCCTCAATTGCTTTTGAAAAACTATTTTCCTCACGAATCATATGAAATGTATCCAAATGAATTTTGACATTTGGCATATCTACTTCTTTTAAGAACTTTACTGCATCAGAGGCAATATTAATGAAGTGAGATTCGAAACGGTTAAGAGGTTCGATAGCAATTATTAAATTTGATGTTTCTTGAGCGTATTCAGCGGCTTTTCTGCAGGCTTCTATCCCCCACTTCCATTCGTCTTTGGTACGTTGTTTTCCAGAAAGGTAGCCCCATCCACAATAAATAGCACCACCAAAAACTACTGCACCGGCTTCATTACTCACATCGATGAGTCGCCGTGAAAGATTATGTCCTTTTTTTCTCGTAGCCGGATCAGGAGATATCACATTACATTCAACTGGCATGCCGTAACCAGTATTAATTGTCAATCCAAGATCGGATGCAATTTGTTTTGTTTTTCTAGCAGGAAAGTTATCCAAATCAAAAGGGATGATCTCCACAGCATCAAATCCCATATTTTTACATTTTTGGAGTAGAGGCAGATCCTTTTCAAGAAATGTTTCATTAAACAGAAGCGAATGAATGCCAAATATCATAAATCCTCCCTATTCAAATATATTACTCCGAAAATTTATTATCAATTTTTTATATTTTGACATGATTAATAGGAAAAACAGGATTTTTTTACCATAGTTATCTCGTTAGTCCAGTCTAAATTTATCAAACAGGATATTCATTGCACAAAAAATACAATGGCGTTTCATCCTCAACGATTTCTGGAAAACGGCTACCTAAATTATCTAAAAATCGGTTGTCACTTTCATCTTCATTAACACTTGAGACTTCACCTACTAAAACCCAACCTTTCCCTTTTTCTCCATAAAAATTATGGTTTAAAGGGGGGAAGAGTTATACTTTCTCCCGGCTCTAAAATCACTTTTCCCTTTGAATGAATCGTATGAGTAATTCCATCAATTTGAACATGTACTGTGGTATTGGCCAGTTGTTCATCCTCGGTAGAATTGCTTAATTCAATTACTAAATTTCCGCCACCACGATTTATAATATCTTCTGTTTTGTTCCAATGGAGATGCCAGGGTGTGACTTGTTCTTCCCGAACAATCATAATCTTTTCTGCATACATTTTATCATTTTCACTGCCATATTTACCATTTCGAATTGTGAATAATAACAGGCCAGTTTTTTCGAAATTACCTAATCCAAAATCAGTAATATCCCAACCTAATTTTTTTTCAAATATTTCAGTGGCCAGTTCACGATTTGTCTGCCATTGGTCTTCTGACCAAAATGCTCATTTGGGTAAATAAAAATTTTGCTTTTGAAAAAATTCAACCGCTTTTTTTTGAAGTTTATTGATTTCTGAACGTTTCATTTATCCACCAAGATTCATAAAAATCCACATCACTAAAATAACAACTCCAACTAAACCCCAGGTTCCAAAAAAGCCAATATAATCCATCTTTAATGGTTTATGAAATTCCCACTGAGTTCTTCGGAACAGTTTTCTACTTTCAAATTTTTCCATATTTGCTGCATTTTCTTGAATAAGTGCAGCATCTTGTTCTGGTGTAGGTTGAACCGGAGTATGAATTTTAGCATAAAAATAATCTAACAGTTCTTTTTTCACCGATCTGGAAAAATAACTGACAATAATCAGAAATATGAGTGGAAACAGAGCATCAAACATAAAGCGGACGGTGTTTAATTGGGCCTTATTAAAATTTGCAAAATCCAAATCAACTAAACTTAACACCCATATTTCAGCATGAAATCGACCCAATCCCATTAATCTGGAATTGGGATCATCTGGATTTTCACGGGCGACAACTTCATAAAAAATGGGATATGAAGGTATTATCCTGTTCTTCTGTATCTTCTGACCCACTTTTTCTGCCAAACCTTCATCAACATCTTCTTGGAGGGCTGTTGATAGGAAATTGCTTTTTGAACCTACAGGGCATTTAACGCAAAAATCAGGAAAAGGTCAACCTTTTTTTCTGTTTTTGATCCGAGATTGATCTTTGGAAGCCGATGTAACGGTAGGAGTTGGGATAGGATTGAGATTTTGCAGCTAGTTGCCGGCTTTTGGGTAATGAGCCGGCAGGAGATGAGTAGAGCTTCCCTCTAGCCCTCACGACAGCGAATGAAAGAGTGCTCAATGCTTCGACGAGCTCAGCACAAGTTTAACATAATAGATGGCTCTTCACAGCTCGGCCAACCATCATCGAGGGGTTCATAGACTATCTGGCCATTTTGATCAAAGGCTTCTTGGCTGGGCGGGTCTCGGGAAGACTTCTGTCCCCAAAGGCCAAGATGTTCAAGAATCTGCCGTATTACCTGAGGATCGGTAATGAAACTGATGATCTTCATCTCTCCACCACAGCGAGGGCAGCAGAGGGGGTCCACCTCATAGACCTTTTTGATGCATTCACGCCAGGTCTTTGATGGAATGCGTGGTGGTTGATAGTCAGATACGTCTATTATCTCTATCTCTTTCTCTGGTTCTGTGACAGGTTCATCACCAGGCTTGTGAATCCCCTGCCTCTTCCGTATACCTCGTGATTTATTTGAATATCATGCATAGTAACGTACCATCTGAAATGATTTCTCAGGGATATGCTGTGTAATGGCTGCTAGAAATTCCTCGGCTGTGTATAGCTCAAAGTTCTTCTTGTTATTATTGCCATGGGTCATCTTAGGTTGTCGATGTTCTTATAATTAGACAGGAAGGTAAGGGATGGGGGCAGGCTGAATCAGATGGGTAAGCGCATTGTCGTTAGGGGATTGCCGGAGCGGATCGGGTCTGTAGGCTTGCCCCTTTTTCAATTCAAGCGAGGGAGAGAGGAGAATACTTATGTTCGATTTGGATTTCTATTTGGAAAATTTGACCTTGGTGGAGTGGCTGATCTGGCGGCTTAGAAACGATACGATGCTCTGCGGGGCATTAATTCTGTTGGCGATCCTTGGACTCGGGATTCTCGCTGGCGGTAGGGTTGAAAAGGGCCGACACCTGGTTCTGCTTCTCACCTTACTACTGCTATCTTCATGCACAATTCAAGTCGTCCGGCCAGGGGTCCCGGTTAAAGATCTGATGTTTGAAATGTATGTCAACAATACCTTGGAGTGTGGCGTGGAGTATACCCTAGCCAGCCGAACTGAGATTTTGAAGATCGGGGAGATACGGCCTGGCCAGCGAATCGTAGTTGGATACTACCCACCAGGACACTATCGAATTGTCTTTGTGACCATGGATTTGGAAAGAGACGTATTGGTATACAACACTTCCATCAGTCCGAGTGAAGCACATATCGGAAAGCCGCATGGGATAGTACTTTTCGATTCAGAGGAGGTCGAGAAGAACCTGAATAATAAGGTGTAGGAGGATGATCTGATGGCAAAGATAAAGGACAAAATTAAAGGAGTGCCAGAGGAGTTGTGCCGGAGTGGTTGTCCTCACCTATGGGAAGGGGAGTGTAGGGCATACCAAATAGCTCGCAGTCGTAGAGAGATCACCCAAAGATTTGGTGGCCGCCCGAAGTGCGCCGAAAAGGTCAAACAGAGGAGGAGGAAAAGATGACAATGCACAGAATAACAGCGGAAGGATTTGAAGAGATAGGAAACATATTATGCGAAAAGTTAGGCATCCCTCCAGTAAAAGTAAAGTACAACAATAAGATCGATCTGGATGCCGTCTACTCTTGGGATGGGATTATCTATTTGAGACAGACCAGGGTTCCTAGCTTCGTGTTACTAATCCATGAGATTGCACATCACCTTTGGCATCATCGCTATTACTTCAAAGATCCAGTCCCAATGGCATGGAATCCTAACAAGTGGGACGATGTATGGAATGCTGAGGGTGGGATGTTATTTGAAGATTGCCTGAAGGATGTTCGGAAAAAAGTTTTCAGTATGTTCCATGTTCCTGATTTTGAGAAGGAGGAATGGAGGAGGCATATATCTTAGGGCGGCAAAAGCGGCGCCCCAAATCCGCTTGACTGGATTCAGACCGGCGTTTTATAGCAAACTGATCACCCTGACCCGGATTGGTCTAGCACCTTTCGTGGCTAATCCCCTTCCAGCCTCTAAAGGGCTGGCCTTCCCCTTCCTGCTTACCCTCGATGGGTACCCCACCTCTCCAGGAATCTGCGCTCAGGAACAACGGTGTTCTCCAAAAACTCCGGAAACTCCAGATGAAGTTACATTGACAAAGATACATAATTTCAATAAAATTAATCATTTGTTAAAATTAAGGTGACCTCTGTCTTTCACTATTTGCAGCCGGCCATGTTCGATAATCTATCGGAGAAGTTACAGGGAGTTTTTAAGAAGCTTAGGGGCCACGGAAAGCTCAATGAGGGAGATATCAAGGCGGCCTTGAGGGAGGTCAGGCTCGCCTTACTGGAGGGCGATGTTCATTTCAGGGTAGTCAAGGATTTCATCGAGGCCATCCATTCACGGGCCATCGGTCAGGAGGTCATGGCGAGTTTAACCCCTGCCCAGCAGGTGATTAAGATTGTTCAACAGGAGCTTGCATCGTTGATGGGAGATGGGGAGCCGAAAATTCATCTATCGGGCCAGCCGCCCATCCCGGTCATGCTGGTTGGGCTCCATGGCTGTGGCAAGACGACGACGGCCGCCAAGTTGGCGGTATACTTCAAGGAGAGACACCGATTTCCCTACCTGGTGCCGGCGGACGTTTTCAGGCCAGCAGCTATTGAACAGCTTCAACTATTGGCGCAGGAGGCGGGGATAGAGTTTTATGAATCCGGTCCGGAGGAAACCCCTCTGGAGATCTGCCAACGGGCGAGGCAGAGGGCTTTGGCAGGGGGTTACGACCTCATGTTCGTCGATACTGCGGGGAGACTCCATATTGACCAGCCGTTGATGGAAGAACTTCGGGAAATAAAGGATCAATTGCGCCCCAAGGAGATCCTATTAGTGGCAGACGCTATGACGGGACAAGATGCGGTCAATATCGCCAAGTCCTTTAACGATGTCCTGGACATTAACGGGGTTATCCTCACCAAAATGGAGGGTGACGCAAGGGGAGGTGCTGCCCTCTCCATCAAGGGAGTAACGGGGAAACCCATAAAATTCATCGGCACCGGGGAGAAACTGGACGCATTAGAGGTGTTTCACCCCGATCGGATGGCGTCTCGAATCTTGGGAATGGGGGATGTCTTTTCGTTGATAGAAAAAGCCCAGGCCTCCTTCGATGAGCAAAAGACCGAGGAACTGGAAAGAAAGCTGAGGAGGGATGCTTTTACCCTGGAGGATTTCCGGGACCAAATTCGGCGGATCAAGAAGATGGGATCCATTGAGAACATCCTCAATATGATTCCCGGGATTGGGGGGTTGAAGGATCTGAAGGGAATTCAACTTCAGGAGCGAGAACTGGTGAAGGTTGAGGCCATCATCAATTCCATGACTCCCAAAGAGAGATGGAATCATGGCATCCTCAACGGAAGCCGACGATTAAGGATAGCCAAGGGAAGTGGGACAACGGTCCAAGATGTTAACAGGCTTCTCAAACAATACACGCACATGCTCAAGGTGATGAAAAAGTTGAGAAAAGGAGGAACGAAGGAGCTTCATAAAATGTTGCGGTTTTAGCTTACCGTGGAAAACCAGGGGAGGTGATGGAGAAGATGGCTATCGTCATGAGGCTGGCACGCTTTGGTGACAAAAAGAATCCATTTTATCGGATTGTCGTCGCGGATTCTCGTTTCCCGAGAGATGGTCGGTTCATCGAGAAGATCGGAACCTACGATCCCAATAAGGACCCTGCTGAAATCCATATCATGGAAGACCGGGCGATGGAGTGGTATAAGAAGGGTGCCCAGCCCAGCAAGACGGTCAGAAACCTGTTAAGGCAATCTGGGATCTTAAAAAAACTGGCGTAGGGAGGCGGAAGTTTCGTGGCTCTCCGATGGCTACCGCTGCGGACTCAATCCATTTCAAGGGGGAAAGGTGGAATGAAGGAATTAATCGAATACATCGCCAAAGCTCTCGTGGACAACCCGGATCAAGTAAAGGTTTCCGAAATTGAAGGGGAGAGGACCTCTGTTATCGAGTTGACCGTTGCCAAAGAGGATTTGGGCAAGGTGATCGGTAAGCAGGGTCGGACGGCTCGGGCCATAAGGACAATCCTGAGTGCCGCATCGACGAAGATTAAAAGACATTCGGTTTTGGAGATCATCGAATAAATCCCAATGAAAGGCCAGTACATCATCATCGGGAGGGTTTCGGGTCTCCATGGAATAAAGGGTAAACTCAGAATTCACTATTACAACGAGACACGGTCTGATTTCTTATCATACCGGAAGGTCTATTTGGAAGACAAGGATGGCCATGTGCAGCCCTATGAGATTCAACAGGCGAAAATTCACGGAAAATTCATATCCACCCGATTGAAGGGTTGTGAGGGAATCGCTGATGCGGAGAAATTGATCGGCGCATCGGTTTGGGTCAAGAGGAAAAACCTCCCTCCCCTGGAAGAAGGGGAATATTATTGGTTTGAAATCATCGGAATGGATGTGGTTACCGACGAGGGCAGATCTCTGGGCAGGGTGGAAACGATACTACCCACGGGAAGTAACGATGTTTATCTCGTTCAGGGGAGCGGAAGGGAATGGCTGATACCGGCCACTGAAGAGGTGATTGTACGGGTGGACAGGGATAAGGGGCAAATGGTGATCCACCCCATAGAGGGGCTGTTGGAGGAATGATTCGCTTCGATATTCTTACCCTCTTTCCGGAAATGTTCCAATCTCCCCTGGCATCAAGCGTATTGAAGAAGGCTATTGATAGGGGGATTATCAGGGTCAGCGTCTTTAATATTCGCGATTTCACCATGGACAAACATCGCGTCGTCGACGACTCTCCCTACGGTGGTGGGAGTGGCATGGTTATGAAAGCCGAGCCCATCGTGGAGGGCATTGAGCGGCTCAAATCCACCAACGGTTCACCGAGGGTAATCTTGATGACTCCCCAGGGCGTACCATTCGATCACAGCCAGGCAAAGAGGCTCAGTCAATACGACCATCTCCTTTTCGTGTGTGGACGATACGAGGGGGTTGATGAGCGGGTGAGGGAGTACGTCGATGAGGAGGTCTCCATCGGGGATTATATCTTGATGGGGGGAGAGTTGGCCGTTATGGTCGTCATTGATGCCGTTTCCCGTTTCGTGCCGGGAGTGTTAGGCTCAGAGGAATCCGTCGTGGAGGAATCCTTTGTCAATGCCCTGCTGGAATATCCCCAATACACTCGGCCCCTTGTTTTCAAGGGAAAGAGGGTCCCTGAAGTCTTGATATCGGGGGATCATCACCAAATTACCCATTGGAGAAGGAGGGAGGCGTTGAAGAGGACTTTCATACGGCGCCCCGACCTCCTGGAAAAGGTGAACCTCTCGGAAGGCGATCTCGCCCTCTTGGAGGAGATAAAGGGGGAAGAGGGGAAGGCAAGGGATAATTAAGGAGTGCCAGGGAAAACCAATAACAACGGCAATATATATGTTGGCCTAGTCCATTACCCCGTTTATGACAAGAGGGGAAATATCGTTGCCACTGCGGTGACTACGGTGGATATCCACGATATTGCCAGGTCCGCGAAGACCTTCGACGTGAAAGGTTTCTATGTCATTACCCCTCTGGCGTCCCAGAACCAGTTAGTGCAGAGGGTTGTTCGGCACTGGGTCGAGGGGATGGGGGCCACGTATAATCCTACCAGGCAGGCTGCCCTCTCCTTGGTGAAGGTAGCGGAATCCATGGAGGGGGCCATTGGGGATATATCCAGGCATTGGAAGTCAGGGGTGAAGGTTGTTGCCACCGGGGCTCGGTCCCAACGGAGAAATATCGGTTACCATCGGTTTAAGGAGATTTTATCGGAAGCCTCGCAGCCATTCCTGTTACTATTCGGTACCGGTTGGGGTTTGACGGAGGAGGTTATGCGGCATTGCGACTATGTTTTGGCCCCAATTGAGGGTGCTCATTACAACCACCTCTCCGTTCGCTCCGCGGCGGCTATTATCTTGGATCGACTTCTGGGTCGCGGATAGGGCAGATAGAAGGAGGAGAAGATGGATCACATGGAAACGATTGAGAAGGAACAGATGAGGATGGATCTGCCCGACTTCGCCGTCGGGGATACGGTCAAGGTACATTTCAAGATCGTCGAGGGGGAAAAGGAGCGGATACAGACCTTCGAGGGTGTGGTAATCAGAAAGAGAAAGGGGGGTGTTGGAGCAACCTTTACTGTGAGAAAGGTCTCCTATGGGATCGGCGTGGAGAGGATCTTTCCCAGTCATTCCCCGAGGATCGAAAAGATAGAGATCATAAACCGCGGAAGGGTTCGAAGGGCAAGACTTTACTATTTGAGGGAGTTGAGGGGAAAAGCAGCCCGCATAAAGACGAAGAAACAAACCCCATGACGGGATTACTCTATGGTCGCCAGCCGACGGGAGCAACTCACCTTTTTGCAATTCCCTCATCAGGCCATGGATTTCTTCGAAGGCCAATGCTACAGGGCCGGCTACAGGAATATCGCCGGAATCGATGAGGTCGGCAGGGGACCATTGGCCGGGCCCGTTGTGGCAGCAGCCGTGATTTTCTCGAGGGGATGGATTGATGAGGAGATCACCGACTCCAAGAGGTTGTCCCCCAAAAAGCGGGAGGACCTATACGCTAAAATTCTCTCCAGTTCCCGGTCCGTGGGGATCGGGGTCGTGGATCAAGGTGAAATTGATCGGACAAATATCCTTCAGGCAACTTTGAAGGCCATGGAGATTGCCGTAGGAAAGTTGTCCCTCCCTCCCGATTACCTCCTTGTGGATGGCACACATGGTCTTCGCATCCGCATCCCCCAGCGGTCCATCAAGAAGGGAGATACCATCAGCATTTCTATTGCCGCCGCATCAATCGTTGCCAAAGTAACACGAGACGGAATGATGATAGAACACCATGAGAGATTCCCTCAGTATAATTTCGCCAAACATAAGGGCTACGGAACGAGGGAGCATTTAGAGGCGATTAGGAAATTTGGATGCTGTGAACTTCACCGGATGACCTTCAGGGGGGTTAAAGCCCACACAAGCCCGACTTAAGGCGGGAGATCTGGAAGATGGAAGGGGGCAAGAAGGAAGTCGGCAAGCGAGGAGAAGATGCGGCGGCTCGATATATCCAAAAGAGGGGATATAAGATCGTGGAGCGCAATTTCACCTGCCCGTTGGGCGAGATGGATATTATCGCCCTGGATAGAAAGACCCTCTGTTTCATTGAGGTGAAGACACTGTCCGGCAAGACCTATGGACCCCCTGAAATTTCGGTGAATATCTATAAGCAACATAAGCTATCGAAGGTTGCGCTGGCATACCTCAACCAGAAGCATCTGAATGATATAAAGGCCCGTTTCGACGTCATTGCCGTTACCCTTTCCCCAGAGGATGAAAGGATCGAGTTGATTAAAGATGCCTTCGAATTGAGGTATCCAGAACTCTATTAATTGAGGATTTCCCGTCTTTCTGTCCTCCCTCCCATCTTGAAGAACCGAGACACATCTGATCTGAAAATCAGATCTACCCTGCGGCTTTTGTAGCAGCCATCGATTTTCTCGAAGCCAAGGATGACTGCTACCCGCCGTGATGTTTCTCCTTCTCTGTTTGGGTTTTGGTGGGATAGTAGGCGTAGGATCACAGGGGTAGTCAGTATGCGGTGAAGTTTTTTTAGACACAATGGGAGATAGCCCAAATCTTTTCACTGGGAAGCTATGGGGAGCGTCAATGGAACCTGTAGTGGGATTGAAAAGCCGATCAAATTGGACGAAAGGCTGTTCCGCGGAACGAAAAAATCGGGGAAATGGCCCGTAATCTTCTTTAATAGATGACCCCTTTCCCCGATTCGACCACTCTTTAAGCGGACAGAGTGCCTTTGTGCATCATGTGAAATGAATAACATCCACCTGGAATCCAGTAAGCTCAATAGCATGTTGGGGGAATTCTTGAGGTCAAGAGAGCGGTGGACATCCAGAACAATTTATGATAGTGCCTAAATCCAATTGTTCATCTTATGGATGAAGCGCGAGTTTCCCTATCCTTCGATCCAAAACTACGCTATAAGAATCATGTCATGATTTGGCCTAAAGGATAAGAGAGGTCACTTGATGAACAAGGGTAATGGAGAAGGCCTTAGGTTACTACTGATAGCCTTCATGGTAGCCCATGCAGCAAATGACGGCTTTAACGCGATTTTCCCCCCTCTATTGCCGTTAATCCGGGAGCACTTCAACTTAAGCTATGCCCAGTTGGGCGGTTTTTTATCCCTCTTCAGACTGTTTGGAAACGCTCTTCAGATCCCAGTAGGTTATCTTGCCCATTTTCTCCCCAGCTCAACAATTATGGCATCGGGACTCCTTTGGCTATCAACTGGGATGCTTCTGGCCACTTTTGCTGGAACCTACTGGATGTTAGCTTCCGCTTTCTCTTGCGCTGGGATAGGAAGGGCATCATTCCATCCCCTGAGCTTTTCCCTGCTTTCGAAGGTTTTCCCCAAAAAAAGATTGGGGAGAATTTTAGGTTTCCATATGGGTGCCAGTTCAGCCGCTCATCTGATTGGTCCTTTTCTGGTAATCCTATTGGCAAATAGATTCGGTTGGTATTGGCCGATACGTATATGGTGCCTCTATGGCATTATGGCTGCAATTTTTCTGCTGGTGGTGTTGAGGAGACGTATAGTGACAGAGAGGAAAATTGAGGGAAAGGCATTAAGGCTTCCCTTCGTCTCTCCTTCTTTAGTATTGTATTGCCTTTTCAGGATATGCTTGGCCTTTGCCCGAAACGGCATGGGCACATTTCTTCCCTTATTCCTGGTAGAGAAGGCCCATTTTCCAATTAAAGTTGCTACGTTATATTACATTGCCATGTATTTAATGGAAGTAATGACCCGACCCGTGATTGGTGCCTTCTCTGATAAGGTAGGAAAAAGGAAACCGCTGGTCATGGCTGAATGTGTTCTATTCGGCTTATTATTTCTATCCTTGACTATTTTTGAGACAAAGTTGGCCCTTTTGGCCATTATATTAGGTATAGGTCTTTTTGCTGGTACTATCCCTGTAGTGGCACGAACCTACGCTATTGAAATGATACCCGGTGAACACCGGGAAAGAACTTTGGGATTCCTTTTCACAATCATCACAGCAGCCACTACCATTACCCCTTTGATGATAGGCTTTCTTGCGGATTATTTTGGATTGGTCCAATCCTTTATAATCCTTCCATTGCTATTAGGAGTCGGTATGTTCTTTTTATTTTTCGCCAGAGAAGATTAATAGAAATCAGGTATTTTCAGGGGATAACCCAAGTCTTTTCACTGGGAGGTTATGGTAGCGTTAATGGAGCCTGTAGTGGGATTGAGAAGCGGATCAAATGGGACGAAACACTGTTCCACGGAACGAGGGAGATCAGGGAAATGACCACCAATCTTGTTTAAGCAAAGACTCGACCTCTTCCACGGATTTTGAATTCGCCGTATAGTTAAGGCGATATTTGATTGTGGATATCGGAAGCAGGTAAGGTCATGGCCATGGATTCCCGTGAAAGAACATTTCGGGCGCTCGAACACAAGACTGGGGATAGGATCCCCGTAGACTTTTGGGCCTCCCGGTCGATGATCCAGAAGCTGGAGAGGAGTTTGGGCATGACCTACGAGCAGTTTCTCGATCGGTATGACGTGGNCCTCCGCTATATTGCCGGCCCTGAATATATCGGCCCTACCCTTGAAGACTGTAAGGACGTTTGGGGGGTGAAAAGGATCACGGTTAACGTCAACCTGAAAGGGGGAACGGAATCCTACAAAGAAGTGGCCGAATCGCCCCTTGCCGATGCGGAAAGCGTCGATGAGATCGAGAATTATCCGCACTGGCCTTCGTCTGACTGGTTCGATTTCAGCGCCATCGAGGCACAGTGCAATGAGGTCCACGCCAAGGGCCGCGCAGTGGTCTTCATGGGAGACCGGCTCAACCGTGTGGCCCAACTTAAGCCCGCCATGTACCTGCGCGGCATCGAGAACATCTTCATGGACCTTGCCATGCGCGAAGAGATTGCGCATGCCATCTTCAGGAAGATTAGGAAATTCTACCTTGTCTACCTCGAAAGGATCCTTAAGGCCGCGAAAGGCAAGATCGATATAGTCCTGACCGGTGACGACTTCGGCTCACAAAATGGTCTTCTGATCTCGGCGGATATGTGGCGCAACTTTATCAAGCCCGGCTTTGCTGAGCACATCAGCCTCATCAAGAACCATGGCGCTAGGGCGATGCACCACACCTGCGGCTCGGTGGTCGAGATCATTCCGGAATTGATTAAGTGTGGAATGGATGTACTGCAGTCGATCCAACCGGAGGCGGTGAACATGTCGCTAGCCGAGCTGAAGACAAAGTTTGGCCAGATGCTCTGCTTCCACGGGGGGATCTCTATCCAGAGGACGATGCCTTTCGGCTCGGTGGACGAGGTCCGCTAAGAGGTTAAGAAAATCGCCGACATAATCAAGCCCGACGGCGGCTATATTTTCTGCACTTCGCACAACATCCAATCTGACACCTGCATCGAGAACGTGCAGGCACTCATGGAGGCTTACTGGGGATACGGCAGGTACTGAGAAGGGCTTACGCAAAACCTTTTCTGGACCGCCGACGATCAAATAGCGTATATTTGGATTGACGAAGATATTACATACGGTTTTCTCAAATCCAATATTTCAGGTCTGCACGGTCCCACAGAGCACCGCCCCACTTTCTATTCCACACCTTACAAGGTTCTTAAGAGCAGAAGGTGTCTTATCGGCGTCACAGTTCATGATAATCGCTACAGCGACTGGAGAAAAATCAACCCCCCTGATATATCTATTTTCTTCTGGAGGATAATCTGGATGCGGACTTGCTTTTAGCATCCTGGATCTCCATATCGAAAGTATGAGATACGCATCACCTAGATCGCAACTTCTATTTGAACGAGACAACTGTTACAGGGAAAGGCGCCACCCGGGGACAGGCGTTCAAGCTCGGGCCCGGGCGGTTATCCGTGCCGATTCGGTTAATCCTTCCTTCGGAAACGTGAACCCTTAACAGACAGCGGCCGCCGCAGTCGTAAGAGCAACAGGTGGTCACCACCCGTTCTTGTTGGTCGGAACCGGTCTTCAGAGTCATGCACCGTGTCCTTATATCTTATTAAGATCTCCCGTTGATACTGTGAGTATAAAGAATGGGGTTGTGGTTTTTCAAGAAACAAGACAAGAGAGGAGGGAGATGTTACTTGTCGGTGCACTCTCAACGATAGTAACCTACCAACAAACCCATTTTGGTTGGATAAAACTTTCCTCTGGGCACCTTTCAGGTCCAGTCGCGCTATATCGCGGCGCCCTTGACATCGGGAATGCGGAGCGTTATAGAAGGTTCTTCACCTGGCGCGTTGAATGAAATGCCGAAAAAGGGGAGCCAGTCTGGTTTCGAGGAGGGCCTCTAACAAAGCAAAATGGTGAGCTATCTATGGCGAGAATTTTTTACGGGTGGTGGGTAGTACTTGCTTGCTTTCTCATCACCCTTTATCGTGGCGGTGCTCTATCCTATGGTTTTACCGCCTTTTTCGAGCCCATAGTCGAGGAGTATGGCTGGAGCTACACCCAGGTCTCAATCGCCTTTTCCCTGCGCGGCTTAGAGATGGGAATTCTTGCTCCTATCATGGGATTTCTCGTTGACCGTTTTGGTTCGAGAAAGCTGGCATTCTCCGGGGTGCTCATAATAGGCTTTGGGCTCATTCTCCTCGGTCTGAGCAACTCACTCGTTATGTTTTACAGCGCTTTTGTTTTCCTCGTTGTAGGAGCGAGCGGATGTGCTTCGACAGTGCTGATGACAGCAGTAGCTCATTGGTTCAGGAGGAATGTGGGAAAGGCGATGGGACTTGTAGGCTGTGGGTTCGGTGCTGGCGGAATACTAATCCCCCTCATTGTCTGGCTCATTGATCTCTATCAGTGGCGAACCACATTGATCATCCTTGGATTGGGAATGTGGGCACTGGGAATTCCCCTATCATTTGTCATCCGCCATAGGCCGGAACAATATGGCTACTTGCCTGATGGAGAGTTCCCGGCCGAGCCGAGCTCTGGTCATCAAATCCGGGAC
>JGI2171J19970_10000128_pt1 | contig 32350 bp, 34 predicted proteins | sample DeeMarSWOR324_28_FD_19970 | JGI IMG/M metagenome (IMG submission 19970) | reverse complement strand
ATCGAGAAGAAAAAAGCTAAGAAAAAACTTGGAATCGATGCTGAGCAAGTTTTCCTAATGCTCGGTAGGCTTGGATTCGAGAAAAACATTGATGTCGTGCTTCAAGCGTTCAAAGATGTTAACGCAAAATTGATCATCGCTGGCAGAGGGCCCGCTGAACAAAAACTCAAAAATCTTAGGAAGAAGCTTGGCCTTCAGAAAAAAGTTTCCTTTGAAGGATATGTGCCTGAAAAATTGAAACCGATTTACTACTCGGCGGCGGACGCGTTTGTAATAGCATCGACGAGCGAAACCCAAGCGGTGGTCGTGGCGGAGGCTATGGCCTGTGGCTGTCCTGTGATTGGCGCGAACTCGTTGGCAATACCCGAGATGGTAAAGAACGGAAAAAACGGTTATCTTTTTGAACCTAGGAACCCTGAGGAACTCTCGGATATCCTGTCATCGTTTGATCCACTGCAGAGAATGCGCGTTGATGCGTTGAAGTCCGGACCTCGATTTTCAATAGAAAACTGCACAAATAAATTGGAGAAGCTTTACAGTAGCTTGTTATAAAGTGCTTCTTGAGGTATTAGGATGACAAATGTGAAGATATCAATAATTATCCCAACACTAAACGAAGAAAAATACATTGGTCGATGCTTAGAATCGATAAAAAACCAAACATACAAAGATTATGAAATAATAGTGGTTGATGGGTATAGCAAGGACAAAACAGTTGATATAGCAAAAAAAATCAAAGCTAAAATAATTAAACAAAAACCAAGTGGTTTCGCCAAAGCAAAAAACGAGGGCGCACGTCATGCAAAAGGAGACATCTTGTGTTTTATTGACGCAGACTCAGCAATGCGCAAAGATCACTTAGAAAGGCTTTCTAAATGTTACAAAAACGAGAGTGTGATGGGTGTTGGGGGCCCACTACGCCCTGATTCAAAACAATTGAAGCACCGCGTAATGTATTTTTTCACGTGTGATTTCTTGCCGCTGCTAACAGCACGCTTATTCCATTTTTATCAATACCAATCAGCAAATAGTTTTCGCNGGAACTTTTTTGAAAAGATTGGCGGTTTTAATGAGAACTTGGAGAAGCTCGAGGATAATGAGATTGCAAACAGGGCGCGGAAACACGGGAAGCTTGTTTGGGCACGCGATTTGTATGTTACAAGTAGCACGCGCAGGGTTAATTTTGGCTTAAAATCCTATGTACGTAACATAGTTGAATTTCTCGATGGCTATTTTAAGTTGTACATATTGAAAAAGCAAAAACTCAAGTACAGGGAAAAATACACTGCAATCAGGTAAAGAACAAGTCAGACCCTTAAAAATCCCGATGCCTTCTGTGTCCCAGTTCACCTTGTACTAACTTCTCCGTATTCTGCCTTGTACCAATCCACAAAAGCACTTAACCCCCGATCGAACCCAACTTTTCGATCGAAGCCCAATTTTTTTAACTTTGAAATATCAGCGAGCGTTTTCTGCACGTCGCCATGCCATGAAAACCCAGTGTAGAAAGTCTTGGTTTTTCTTACCAAACCCAGCATCCCAAGCAGTTTTTCCACTATTTCTTTCACGCTGTGATTCTCGCCCGAACCGACATTATACGCCTCACCCGAAAGTTTTCCCTTTGCTGCCACTAGCGTGATCGCCTCGATCGCGTCGTCGATGTAAAGGTAGTCCTTTGTCTGAGCTCCTGTTCCAAGAACCTCAAGTTTTTTGTCATTTTTCTGAAGCTTCTGCAAAATGTCAAACATCGCACCCTTCCTTGAGCGCAAGCCAAAAATGTTGTAAAACCGAAGGCTCGCGGATTTCAGCCCGTACAAAGCAGAATAGGACGAACAATACACTTCTCCCGCTGCTTTAGACGCGCCATAGTTTGAAATCGGCAGAAGAGGGTGATCCTCAAGCGTGGGGAGTGCCGCGTCTCCGTAGACCGTCGAAGAGCTAGCGAAGATCACCGTTCCAATATCGGCTTTTCTCGCATACTTGAGCACGTTAAGTGTGCCCTGAACATTTATCTCAAAATCCCGTGTAGGGTTTTCGGTCGACTTTGGAACGCTTGACTGGGCAGCGAAGTGAAAAACCATGTCTGCATCTTTAGATGACTTTGATAAATCTTCCACGTTCAGAATATTTCCCTTAACTAGCTCAAAATGCTTGCTTTTCTTGAGGTTTGAAAGATTCTTTAGGTAACCATTAGAAAAATCGTCTAACCCAACCACCTCAAGACCGAGGGAGTGTACCCTTTCCGCGAGATGGCTACCCATAAAGCCCGCGACACCAGTTATAAGCACCCTAGAAGCTCGATTCAACACCTTGTCACCCACTAATAAAGAGGACATGGTAAGGGTTATAACAATTTTCTCCCCACACATCAGTTGATTGACATGAGAGTGAACTTGAAAAAGTGAATTAGGACAAACAGCGTGTATGTTGCCATATGGATTTTAATGGGCTTAGTCTATGAATTGCCGTGTTATTGTTGTATCAGCATCGGTTTTCACTGTGTTCCCCCGAGATAATTCTTGTAACTCCGCTCAACTTTTCCCGCTATAACGTCAAAATCAAAAACTTTTTCGCTTTTCTCTCTCGCTTTCCTCGACAACTTTTTTCTAAGTTTTTCGTCATCGATTAACTTAATCGCCGCCTCTGCTATTTGCTCGGGGCTGCGCGGTTCAACAAGCAAGCCACAATCAGAAACTACCTCTAGGATACCGCCGACTTTTGTGGAGATGATTGGATTTTCACACGCCATCGCCTCGAGCAAAACGATTCCAAACGGCTCCCATAAGGAAGGCAAAATGAAAAAATCGCTCGCGGAATAATACTCTATCAATTTTCTTAGGGGGATGAACTGAGGCACGAAAATAATCCTCTCTCCGACCCCGGATTTATTTGCTAACGCTTTCAACCTCTCTAGTTCTGGTCCTCTGCCTATTATCACCGCCTTAAAATCGCGTTTGATTTCCTTTACGGCCCTTATCAAATATTCAACTCCCTTCTGGGGGATAAGCCTGCAAACGGTTGTTGAGAGGAACTCGCAGCCAAGCTCGTCCTTCAAATCGGTTTTGATTTTCTTGAATTTTTTCGTGTCGACTCCGTTGAAAATGACCTCTGTCCGCTCGCGGGGGTAATCTTTTGGAACTGTGACCTCTAAAGTCCATTTACTGTTCGCGATAATTTTATCTGCGCGCCTCATCACCCTATTACCTACCAAATCGTCGAAAAGTTGCCCCGCTCTATCGATTTCCTTGCTTATCCCCACTGTGCGAGCATTGTGCAACGTGAGGAAAAGCGGCTTACTCAAAAATTTTTTCCATATGGCTGTCGATGAGAAGCTTAGAAAAAATCGGTTGTGCAAGTGAATAATATCAGGCTTTTCTTTTTTACACACTTTGAAAAAATGATGGGGGAAAAAGAATGGGATAGAGTATGGTGGGGGGAGGAAAGCTGGGAGTTTTCTAAGGATAAGGGCCCTCATTCTGTATACTTTTGTTCCCACCACCATTTCCTCTTTCTTCGTCCCGGGCAACCTAGAAGTGATGACGCTCACAGAATTCTTCTTGGATAAGCGCTTACATAACTCAAATATGTAATTCTCCGTGCCACCTGGGTAAGGGGAGAAAAAAGGGTTTACGTGCAGAATTCTCATTTTGATCTCCAGAAATCTTTGGGGGGCTACATTTAAAACGTTCTAACAATATCTCGATTGGGCAATCCATGAAGGTAAACTTAAAAAAATGGATTCGGGCAAACAAGGCGTATGTGGCCATCTGGATCTTGATGGGCCTCATCGTGCTGGGATTAGTCANCTATGAGCTGGGAATCTACACGCTTGCNGTAATTATACCATTTCTTTCCCTATTCATCATCGCCATGNTTAGAATGGTGCAGGAGCTGAGAAAATGATGATTGCCCACGCGACTATCCCGCTTATCCTCTACGGGCTATTTCCAAATCACATAAGTCTACTCGCACTGCTTCTTGGCAGCGGGGCGCCTAACTTCGATGTTCTCCCAACTTTGCTTAGGAAAAAAACGCCAAAAAACGCCTTGACTGAATTTCACGCCGCAAGCGTCCTCCACACCCCGTTTTTTTACCTGATACTCCTCCCGTTTGTGTACCTCCTACTCGATTATTTCACGGTCGCTAGCAGCTTAACCATCGCAATATCATTCTCGATAGGGGGCATCTTGCACATCTTGATGGAGTGCTTCGACGAGAAGGGCAGGCTGTTACTTTACCCCTTCAGCAAAAAGTTCTATGGAATCCCTGTATTCCCATACGATTTCTGGACTTACCTGACAAGCAAAAAAACACTGGCCATTGAGGGATTGTTCTTCGTTATAGCGTGCGCCGTGCTAGCTTTACGATGGGCGGGGTTATACGCGGGATTCTAAAAGATTACTTCTCGCGATAGTCTGCATCCTAATTTTGATTTAACTCAAAATTCCGCGCATAATTATTTTGCCCAAACTCGAATACCCAAGTAGGATAGCGCGCCCGCTCCGACCGCTGTGCCGAAAACAAACGAAATCGCTCGCTCAACGGCCCATGCAGCGGCCGCGACTGGGTAAAGCTGCGGCGGCATGAACTTCATGAAAATTAGAATCATAGCTACATCCACCGTACCGATTCCAGCGGGCAGGAGAGGGATCAAACCTGCCATCCACGGTAACGTCGTGGCCAACACCAACATCGCCAAGGGGGGAGTATACCCATACTCAAGCGCTTTGAAAATTACAAACAACCTTGCGATCCCAAATATCCATAAAATCGCAGAAAATGCTACAACGTAAAATGCTACCTTCCGACTGCTTATAATGCCCTCGGCCTCTGCGTAGAACTTTTTGATTCCTCTAGTAATCCTTGTCTTATTTGCGGGCCTGCGGAAAAACCCCATGATACGCGCCACAAGCCCACCAATGCGTGCCGCCGCCATCTTGCCGCGTAGAACGTGCCAAAAAAGCAAACTCCAGCCGATAATGATAGCGGCCCAGAACATCATAATCACCAATGCTGACCAAATGGGCGTCCATTCAATAGATAGCAATAATCCAATCATCACAAATGAAAGGAAAACTGGAAAATCCAATATAAACTCGCCTAAAATCGTGGCAAAGCCGGATGAGTATGAAATTCGCTGAGTTTTATTCAGCAAATATGCTCGCGCGACTGGGTCACCACCAGAATATGTAAATGGCGTAACGTTGTTGATGAAAATCCCGCCTAAAATCACCACGTAAAGGTTGCGCAGGCCAACCTGATGTCCAATCCTTGAAAGTGTCACATTCCAGCGACCTGCCCAGAAGGCCACACCAAAGAGGTAAACACCAAAAGCTAAAATCAGCAGTATTGGGTTGGCTCTGCCCAAGGCTTGGAACATCGCGTAGAGATCCTCACGTGCAAAAAGTAATGCTGCTATCGCAACTACCACAACAACGAAAAGAGCGAAGAGTAGAGTCCTCCGGGTGGTGAATCTCTTGGTTCGAGCCAATGCAAACCTCCAGTCCCATCATCTCATAATACGGTTTAAGTATTCCTAAATCGACTTAATTAAGGTAATCCGCATGCCGAAAGAAACCATCAACCCCCAACTGCTAAAAATCTTGGCGTGCCCAGTCTGCAAGCGCGATGTTGAGCTCAAAGGTAACGAGCTGGTTTGCGTTGAATGCAGAAAGCGCTACCCTATCGTGGATGGGATCCCTCATCTTCTCCCCGATGAACTACGGTAATGCCACCTCTATCACCACTCTCACGCTCATTAGGGATTGCAGCTTACTCACGAAACTCCTAGAAAGACCCGCTGCTGCTTTGTCTGCTCTAATCGCGAGCGTACGCCCACAAATGAACTCACTTTTTCTGACCACCAAATCGGTAGGATGCTCAAGAGTTAATGAAGGATGACCAAAAGCATGAACTTTCTCCACTCTTCCACCAGCCTCAATTGTGATGGTAACTGCCGCGCCCGACCTAACGGCTTTTTTAAAACCATCGCTGAACTCGGCAGCCCCCCTGCTCGCTGCAACCGCGATTATGCAATCTCCCTTGGGACCAACTTCCTCATCCTTAGTGATCATCAATGTTGTTGGGTGCCTCGCCGTGACCCGTGGATGCCCCTTAGCCGTGATGACCTCAACGATTTCTCCCATGTTCCCCCCACTCCCTTAAGCTTGAAGGAAGATAATTTATTTTGGTTGTATGCACGAACGGGAGCGCGAGGAGTTGGTTGAGCGCCTCGTCCAATGGGGCTACCTTAGCAAGCGAGACATCATCGACGCTTTCAAAAAAGTACCACGCCATGAATTTATCCCTGAAAACATCCGGGACTACGCCTATGCCGATCAACCACTTTCGATAGGCCACGGGCAGACAATCTCGGCCCCCAGCATGATCGCCATCATGTTGGAATCGCTTGACCTCAAGGTGGGGCAAAAGGTGCTAGAAGTGGGCACCGGCTCTGGGTACAACGCTGCCCTCATCGCCGAGATTGTCGGACAAAAGGGGAAAGTCTTCTCAATAGAGCGGATTAACGAGCTGGCTGATTTCGGGCGTGCGAACCTCGATCGAACTGGATATGGCTGGGTTCATGTCGTTGTTGGGGATGGAACATGCGGCTATGAAAAAGAGGCCCCTTGGAACCGCATCCTCGTAACCGCTTGTACCCCAAAACTACCGGAGCCTCTCCTCAAGCAGTTGAAGGTCAAAGGGAAGCTGGGCGCACCAGTTGGTCAACACTACATGTTCCAGACTTGGATGGTTGCGGAGAAGCGTGCCAAGGGGGAGCTCAAAATTGAAGAGCGAGGGGGATGCTCCTTCGTGCCGCTGGTCGGGGAATATGGGTGGAAGGCTGAGGACTAACCAAACCACTTCTCGAGCGAAACTTGTTCCAGATCACGCTGTCCTTTGAGCAACCGATCGATACCAGTCTGAACTCTTGATTCAGAAAAATCGTGTACCCCACACAAGAACTCTTTAATTCCCTCTGGGTCTGGGTCGCCCCATTTCAACTCATATTCAGCTGTGACGTTCGGCTTCAAGAAGATATCTCTCACCTCGAGCGGGTCAACCTCAAATTTTTCCCCAAGTTCGGTCTTCATAAGTTGCTTGATGGAAACGTGTTCTCGGACGAGTTCAAGCGCCTTCTTCGGACCTATCCCTTTTATCCCTGCGTTGTAATCTGTCCCAACCAAGATGCCAATATCCACGAGCTGTTCTCGAGTTACCCTGAGTTCCTTCAAGAGGGGTTGGAGTTCGATCACCTCTGGAAATACCTCGATGTACACATCCTTTCCAGGTAACTTCCGCCTGCCAGTGATGGCCAAGTTACGTACGAGTATTGGGGCTCCAAATAGCAGACTGTCGAAATCCTGACTCGCAGCCGCCCAAGCATCGTCCCGCTGGACAAGGTGCGCTGCTTGGGCCTCGCCTTCCCCCGGCGCCTGAACCCAAGGAAGCCCCATATAGTTCAAAAGTGTCTGCGCTTGTTTAATCATCTGCTCGTTCACCCGCCCTGCACGCTGTGCAAACTTCTTGGCCTCTTTAATTCTGCCCTCCTTGAGCGCGGTTGCCCACTCCTTGGCCGCCTCCTTTCTCACCGCGCGACGCTGCTTGACGGTGCGCAGCTTCAATTTAGGCGGTTCCCCATCGAACACATACACCGGCTTGATCCCCGCCTCAATTAAGTTCGCGGTCCGATAGAAGAGGCCAGATAGATGGGATGTTATTCTCCCTTTAGAATCTTTTAGAAGCTCCCCGTCACGCTGCCGGATTATAGAGAGAAACTGATAAAGCGAGTTCATCGCGTCAATCGCAATTACCCGCCCGCGAAGTTGCTCGAACTCGACCTTTTGCTTAAGCACGATGTCGCCAAGCTGGACGCCCACCTTGACACCAATAATAAATCATCTTAAACTCACTTAAACTTCTAAGAATGAATAAAAACTAGTTGAACGATTATTTTGGTTGCTTACGCGGATTCGCCCGGCATTCTCCTCACAATGGTTATCGGAATCGCTTCCTTCTCGAACTCTAATAAAGCAATATCGATTGGATTTCCCACGCCCTCAGGCACCTCGATGAGCACAGGTGCTCCCATTGATATTTGAAGAGCTCTGGCCCCCACGACTCGGGCCTTCTCAAAGCGGGTGTATTTTTTTGGGAAAATGGACGAGCCCCCATCACATCGGCGGCATACCGCCCATCCCCATACCAGGTGGGGGTCCTGGTCCCCTCTCTTCTCTCTCAAGTTTCCCAGCAGCGATAACGTCATCAATCCGCAGAATCATCTCCGTCACTTCGCTTGCCGATTTAATTGCCTGAGTCTTGATGCGAAGGGGTTCGACGATACCCAATTTAAGAGTGTTCGTCACTTTCCCGCTTATCACATCAATTCCGATATCTTTGCCATCTTTTTTCTCGTGGGCCGCGCGCAGCTGTACCAAGATATCTATTGGATCCAGCCCAGCATTCTCCGCCAAGGTCCGCGGGATAACCTCAATCGCGTCGGCAAACGCATTAATTGCAAGTGCCTCGCGTCCACTCACCGTGCCAGCGTACTCTCGCAGCCCCTTTGCGGCCTCTATCTCCGGAGCACCCCCGCCTGCTACTATCTTGCCGTCCTCTACTGCAACTGAAACCACTGAAACAGCATCGTGCACCGCACGCTCGGCTTCATCGACCACATGCTCGGTGCCACCGCGCACGAGCAGGCTTACAGCTTTCGGGTCTTTGCACCCCTCGATAAATATCATTTCTTCGCCCGCTATCTTGCGTTCCTCCACCTGTGCCGCGAACCCGAGGTCTTTAGCCGTGAGATCCTTGATATTCGTAACGATTTTTCCACCGGTAGCACGCGCAAGCTTTTCTATATCTGACTCCTTGACTCTCCGCACCGCCAAGATTCCCGCCTTCGCTAAGTAGTGCTGGGCGAGGTCATCGATGCCCTTTTGACAGAGCACGACGTTCGCTCCTGTTTTCTTCACTTGCTCCACCATCTCTTGAAGCATGTGTCGCTCTTCATCGAGAAAGCTCCGGAGTTGCTCAGGATCTGTTATGTTTATCTTAGCACTAGTTTCTGTTTCTTTGACCTCCAAGGCTAAGTTGAGGAGAACTATCTTCGCATTCTCGACACGCTTCGGCATGCCCGGGTGGACAACCTCTTTGTCGAGCACCAAGCCCTGAATGAGCTGGGAATCGGCTGAACCTCCCCCGCTCTTCTTCTCTATCTTGATGTTATCGATATCCGCCTCGAGCTTGCCATCGGATTCCTCCACGATCTGCTTAACCGCTTTAACGCAGAGTTCAACAAGCTTTTCCCCTCGTACCTCAGCCCCCTTGCCGCTCATCGCGGTAATGGCGATCTCTCTCAATATCTTGTCTTCTCCTCTTTGAACACCAGTCGCTATTTTATCCAAAATTTTATTTGCCTTTTCGGCTGCTTTTCGGTACCCAGATGCGATGACCGTGGCGTGGATGTCTTGCTCAAGTAACTCCTCTGCCATTTTCAAAAGCTCTCCCGCAAGTACCACGGCAGTAGTTGTGCCATCTCCCACCTCATCCTCTTGCGCCTTAGAAATCTCTACCATCATTTTCGCCGCGGGATGTTCAACGTCCATCTCCTTCAGAATTGTCACGCCGTCGTTGGTTATAGTAACGTCGCCCAAACTGTCGACAAGCATCTTGTCCATCCCGCGCGGCCCCAAAGTGGTGCGTACTGCCTGAGCGATCACCCGTGCGGCCATGATGTTCATACGCTGGGCATCCCGCCCTAGGTAGCGCTGAACTTTCTCAGGCAAAATCAGTATCTGTTGTCCTCCTAACTGGCTTGCCATAAAATCCCTCCCCTAAATCTATCTACTAGATGATTTTCTATCTTAACTCAAAAGATTTACTCGTATTAAAGCTTTACTTCTGGCCCTTCCACTCGCTCAGCGGGACCCCCAGCTTCCGCTCAACTTCCGAACGATGGATACTGTTGTATGTGCAAAATGGAATGATGCGCCCATCTGGTACGGCATAGTGGATACCGCACCGTTCTATGCGATTTAAATCAAAGTTATAGGCATCTTGAAAATGCATACACGCCAAGAGAATCGCCCTTTCGTGGAACTCTACCAGCGCGTCATAGCTCCCGGTTCTCAGGACTTTGAGCAGGATTTTCGGAAGGTCGAGGCCCTTTGGCGCCTTCGACATGTCAATGGTGCCGGGCACGTTCTCAATCATCTTCGCTAGTACTCTTGCTTTAACCGCAAAACCTCCTTTCTTCAGCTCCGCTGCATATTTATCGAGGAGCCCAAAGAGCTTCTCCACGTCCACGAACCGCGTCACCGGGATGATGTTCCCGTCTTCGACAAAAACATAGGTCGCAGCGCCGCAATGCTCGTGACAGGTGAATTTCACGACCTCCCCGCCCGCGTACACACTGGTGAAACGTGAAATCGGCAGCGTGAAGGGGACGGGATAAAAGTCAGAAGTCTTAATCTGCCCATCCGTCTGTCGCTCAACTGCTTTCATAAAATCAGGAATGGTTATGCGCCACCGCTTACGCTCCTTCTGCGAAATCCTACCAGCAAAAGACACCGGCTGCACGTTCACGCATCGCACGATATCTTTGTTTTTCGCAGCAAAGCGAATGATATCTCCTAATTGATCGTCGTTAACCCCCTTGACAAGCGTAACCACTAACACTATACTCGTAAGACCGGCCTTACGACAGTTCTCGATCGCCTTGAACTTCAGGCTGAGAATGTCCGCACCTCTAGCCTTGATCGTTGCCTCGGGGGTCATTCCATCGAACTGCAGGTAGATGGTGCTAACTCCCGCCTCACGCAGCCGCTTTATAAAATCTATATCTTGGGCGAGTCGTATACCGTTGGTGTTCACCTCGATGTGCCAGAAACCTGCTTCCTTCGCCGCGCGAACGATGTCGGGCAGGTCATCTCGAAGGGTGGGCTCTCCCCCTGAGAACTGAATCGCTGGGGGGGACGCTGGCTTGTTGGCGCGCAGATTTCTCAGCATCTCTTTTATCTGCTCAAATGTCGGCTCGTAGACGTAGCCAGCTGCAGCTGCATTTGCGAAACATATCGGGCATCGCAAGTTACAACGATTGGTGACATCGATAATGCTGAGAACCGTGTGGGATTTATGGTTAGGGCAAATACCGCAGTCGAAAGGGCACCCCTGCTGATTCTTCGTGCGCGGGTTCTCAATTCCATCGCCAATCTCCGCGAACTTTTCAAACCGCTTGTAAATCTTAACATCCGAGAAGTAAACGTCCTCGAATTTGCCGTGCTTAGGACACTCCTTCTTTATCAGCGCCTTACCGTCCTCCTCGACCACTTCCGCCTCTATGACCTTCATACATTCGGGGCAAAGACTCTTCGTCTTTTTAAGCAACTTTCCGCTCATTTAATCGTTTACCAATTGAAAGGGGAGATATTTAAATCATCGATATAAGTCTTAGAGATACAAGTCCCTGCAGGAAAGGTAGTGAAAAGTTGTGTAAAGAAATACTTGACCTAATCGCTTGGGCGCTTTGGTTCATCTTGCCCGCTTACGTGGCGAATGCTACGCCGGTAGTGCTGGGTGGAGGCAAGCAAATCGATGGGGGCAAAAAATTTATCGATGGCCGCCCAATTTTCGGCGCCGGTAAAACGTGGGGTGGGTTCGTCGCCGGCATCGCGACCGGCACCATGATTGGACTAATTCAAGGTCTTATTGCTGAAGATTTCTCACACTATCTTTTGCTCGGCTTCCTGCTCGCCCTAGGCGCACTATTCGGCGATCTGCTCGGGAGTTTCATCAAGCGCAGGCTCGGCATCAAACGTGGCGATGCAGCGCCGGGTCTGGATCAACTCGGCTTTGTACTCGTCGCCTTGCTCCTAGCAAGTCTGGTGGCCCTACCGAGCTGGGAGGTAATCTTGACAATACTCATCATAACCCCACCAATCCATCTAATAACGAATTTCGTGGGATACAAGCTCGGATTTAAAAGCAGGCCCTACTAGCGCTGCTGTACTAGAGCCCCTACAAACATAGGGGATTAGACTCTAATGAAAAATTAAAACGACTGCTATCGAGCGACCATATTTGTAATGGTAACCGTTTAATCACTTGATGTGCCATTCTATTTGGGTATAAAATGGGCAAAGTCGCTGGTGTCTGCGCGCTATGTGGGCGGACGAGTACCGATGTTTATCGATGCAGTGTGTGCGGCTCTACGGTCTGCTCACGATGCTTCATGCGTGATATCAACGTCTGCAAACAGTGCTTGAGGAGGGGGCTCTGGATCAGCGACAAGGGGCCCAAATAATTTTGAAAATATTAATTTAGGACGGAGTGCCGTTGCTCACCGAGAAAACGTCTGAGCAAGTAGAAGAACTTCTTAATGAGCTGAGAGAAAGTGCTAGTGCGGGCGTGCCAATTTTAGTAGAGGGAGTGGATGATGAAGGGGCCCTACATGAACTCAACGTAAAAGGACAGATTTTCAAGGTATCGAACAGCAGTAAAACCCTGCTGAATTTCCTTGAGAGTTTGGCTGGCTTCAAACAAATTATCGTTTTAACCGATTTCGATCGCGCCGGTGATAAACTCGCAAAATTCTGCGTCGTGCACCTGAAGAGACTTGGGGTGGAGCCCGTAGTTGAGTTTCGGCAGAAGCTTAAGGCGTTCCTTCGCAGGGATGTCAAGGATATCGAGGGGCTCGCGAAGTTCCTGCGCACCCAAGGCGCTGCCCTCAAACGTCAGCTACGGTCCCCTCGGCTACCTGCGAAATGAACTTCCTAACTATGGAGGGCTTTATGCCTATCCGCACGAGTTCTGCCTCGATTTCATCCTGTGATTTGCCTTGTCCCTTCAACTTCAGATATATCTTCTTCACCGTCTCGAATATCTCGTGAGGAAAACAGACCCAAGCATCTGTCCTGCGCACGAAAAAATCCGGGGTTAGAATTGACCACGGCTTATAGTAAAGTGTACAGATTTTGACCTCCGCCGCGCCTTGCTCAGCCAAGTGCTCCTTAACGAGCTTGAGGCTTTTTCCGGAATCTGCGATATCATCAATCAACAAAATTTTTTTCCCCTTGACCTCGATGGAGAGGGGCTGCGTAATCTTCGGCTTCGTGTGCGTCTTGTAGATATCGACGTAATACTCAACCTTGATAGTGGCGATGTTTGGGTTCTCAAGTAAGTCGGACAAAACCCTTCCGGGAATCCACCCGCCCCGAGATACCGCCACAAGCAAATCGGGCTTATAACCGCTGCACCTGACTTGGTCCGCGACCTGGATGCAGAGCTCGTAGATAAAGTTCCAGCTCGGCACCTCGTATTTCTCAGGTTTTTTAGAGGCTGGCATGGACACGCGGTTTTATTGGGTGCACCAAGTCTTTAAAATTTATGTTTGGTCCACAAGACCCTAGAACCCAATAGACCCAATCAAAAACATGACAATTCCGGCAGTTAGAGGAACTATGAGATTATCATCTAGTATCCAGCTCATCCTGAATTCAACGTCTATGCCTTCTACGAACATCGCGATGGATGCAGCAACGAGAGCTGTTAGGGGTGAGACAAATAACATCGCGCCCAAAGCACCGGCTATGGCGCCAGCGATATGCCCCTCTATAAACTTGGTATTGCTAAAAGGGTGTTTCACCCGGCCCACCCACCTTCCAACCAGATGAGATAAGGAGTCCCCCAATGCGCATATAATTATCGACGCCATTGCGATTGGCTTGTCAAAAATCAAAACAACAACGAAAGCCCCAAGGACAAAGAAAAAAGATCCCTTGCCAGGGAAAATTTTCATTACCTCCGGTCTTTCAAAACGCTCTAAGAACCAGTATATGATGGGAACCCTGTACTTTCTGCTCAAGAGGATTAAAACCGAGCCTGCCGCTAATATTGTCAGCAGACCCCACTCATTCAGCACATCAAGATATACCAATGCAACTATCGCAATACCCACCGTTACGTGAAACAGCTGCCTTCTCATTTCCATTTTTCCCATTTTTCTGCCCCGAGATAGATTATGGATAGACCAACCAAATATCCAAGCAGCCCCCCGAATATAATATCGCTAAGGTAGTGCACACCCAAATAGAGTCTAGTGAATCCAATAAGGCAAGCAAATCCAACCCAAAACCACTTCAGTTTGGGAAATCCTCTATTGAGAACGGGTGTCACCGAAAAAACGGTCGCCGTGTGGCCACTGGGGAATGAAAAACCTGCGGCAGCGATGAGCCCTAATTCGGGTCTCAGTACCGCAAAAACGCTTTTGAATAGATAGGTTAGCCCTACCGCGACCACAACGCTCAAAACCAACGGCGGAACCCACTTTTTCTTGCCCCGAGCCCAAAGCAGCAAAACTGGTATTAAAATCGCAACAACGGCAACAGTCAGCCAATCCGTCACCAAAATCATGAAATCGTTTAGAATCGGAGTTCTGAGGTCGGCGAAAAATCTCACCACATTATTATCTACCGCAAAACTTAGGAGGCCCAGAACCGCAATTATCCCGATTAAAAAAATCGTCTTTTTATCCACCAACATTACTCACCTCAACGAACTCATTATAGCGCTGCCACTGACTTATAGATTTTCAAACAAACCGCTGTTTTACGTGATCAATAAGCTCTAAATTTTTGTTACAACAATTGCACACGTTGGCTAAAACATTTTAAGCTCGGGTGCTAGCTTGATACGGAGTTAGTATGGACTTGAAAAGACAAAAAGGGGGTCAAAATCCGGAGCCGATCCACCCTAAGAGCCTGATGGAGACTAAAGTTAAAGAGGTAATGAATCGAAGACCCCGAACGGTTACCCCCAATACTTCAATAGAGGGCCTGCTGAAGCGCTTACGAGGGCAGATCGAAGATTGTTTTCCAGTCGTCAACAAGAATCGAAAGCTCCTCGGCATAGTAACCGAGAGCGATGTGCTACACGTACTTCAAGTTCCACTGCGCCATGTGACGGTCGGGCATGCGATGATAAAGCAAGCCATGAAGCGCTCCGCCAGCACCGTGGGTGAGATTATGACGAAGCGACCGATCACCGCGGCGCCCGACACGACGACCCAGGAGGCTCTTAACATCATGGCAGCGCACAAGCTCCGCCACTTGCCCGTGGTCGAGAAGGAGCGCTTGGTAGGGCTTATTTGCTTGCGTGATATCATCGAGCTGTACCAGACGCTGAGGTAGGCGCATAACATGACGGTTGAGATTTCATCTGTGCTTTTATATCTGGCCATATTTCTCGTCGTGGCGAAGGTAGGTGGGGTGCTTGCGGCGAAGTTCAGGCAGCCGGGTGTGCTTGGTGAGTTGATTGCTGGGATTATGATCGGCCCATTCGTGGCGGGCTGGGTATCGCAGCAACTATTCGGGGTTCCTCTGTTCATAGACCTCAACTCGCCCGCGGGGGAATTCGTGAGCGTGCTTGCAGATATCGGGATAATCCTCTTGCTCTTTCTGGCTGGTCTATCGATAGACGTAGAGGAGTTCAAGAAATCTGAGAAATCCGCAACATTGGTCGCCGTAACTGGAGTCATAACTGCATTCCTGCTTGGATTCGGAGTCGCGTTTGTGTCCAACTGGACTCCCATGCAGGCAGCTTTCATGGGGGCCGTTCTGGCTGCGACCAGTGTTGGTATTACGGTCAGAACACTTATGGATGTCCACAGGCTTCATACGCGCGTCGGCATGACCGTACTTGGCGCGGCGGTCATCGACGACATCATTGCGATTATCATCCTCAGCGTGCTGGCGGGCCTCGCTTTCGGAGGTCTCACTTTCCTCGGGCTCGTGGAAAATTTAGCGCTGATCGCCATTTTCTTCGTGGCGGTGATTTACATTGGTTTTAAAACGCTGCCGCGAGTGCTGACCTTCGTGGGCAGGTTACATGTCGAAGAAGTGACCCTATCCATCGCCCTCGCCCTTGTCTTCTTGATAGGTGCACTCGCGGAGAAGGTGAGGGTCGCAGCGCTCACGGGTGCTTTCATTGTAGGGTTGGTGATCAGCAAAGCCCCCGTGGCGGGATCGTTGAGGACGAAGATATCTACGATTGGCTATGGATTGTTCATTCCGCTTTTCTTTGTCGAGATGGGTGCACGTACAGACTTTGGAGCACTGGCTGGTGTTGGCTTCTTAGCACTGGCCTTGGTTGTTATAGCGATGTTCGACAAAGTATTCGGGTGCGGGATAGGTGCCCTAATGGGTGGCTTCGGTGGCAAGGACTCGCTGCGCGTGGGTGTGGGGATGATGCCCCGCGCGGAGATAGCGCTCGTCATAGCCGCAATTGGCATCAAGGCGGGAATCGTCGGCCCGGAGCTGCTCTCGATAACTGTGCTGATCGTGCTCGTGACGACGCTGGTTACTCCCTTATTGGTAAAAATTGCATTCAGGGGTACACCACCAGCGAAAGGATGATGGCGAGGAGTTTGTCAAGAAAATCCGTCGTGGGCCCGTTTGTGACAGTTGGGTTGTTAGTATCGGTGGTGCTCGCGCCAGCCTTAGTCAGCGGCCGACAGCCCGAAGTCTCATGGGACAATGCCTACGAACATGTTGAGTTTTTGACGAACATCGCTCCACGCTTTGCAGGCACCGAGGCTGAAGCGATCGCCGCAAGCTACATCGAGAACGAATTCCGGAGCTATGGGTTGGAAACATGGGTTGAAAACTTCACCATTGAGAACTCTTACATAATAGAGGAAAATTGGCTACGCGTTACTTTACCTGAACGAATTGATTTGGCCTTCGTGCCAGTTGTCTATTCCCCCCCAGCGGAGAACGTGGTCGGAAAACTTATCCACGTAACCGAGCTGCCCGAAAATCTCGAGCGGCTGCGCGAGCGCGTGGTCCTTGTGTCAAGCCAAAGGTTAGCGCGCGAGCTGTCAGACTTACCATCCCTCGCGGTGATCTTTTATCGAGAAGGCCTGCCGGCAGTATCAGAAATATGGCCGGATCCTCCGAAAGCACCGATGGTCTGGATCTCTGGCAGTGATGCTCAGCGGTTGATCGAGCTCTTGGAGCAGGGCGAGGTTGAAGTCGAGTTGCGATTGAGGGCCAGGATTGAGCGCTCAACATCTCGCAACGTTGTGGCGAAATTGCTAGGCGATAACGAGGAAATTATCATCGTTGGCGCACACCACGATTCAGTCCTGACTCCCGGCGCGGTCGACGATGCTTCAGGCGTCGCGGTAGTGCTCGAGATGGCTCGGGTACTCTCGATTGAAAATCTACCCCGCACCATCATTTTCACAACCTTTGGAAGTGAGGAACTTGGCCTATTGGGAAGTACGGCATTCGTGCAAGAGCATGTCGATAACAAAATCTTCGCCGCAGTTGTTTTTGACGTAATCGCTCCCGGTCCTGAGAACGGGCTGCGTGTCGGTCTCAGAGGCTCATGGGAGATAGCCACAACTGAGTGGTTGGATAGCTATGCCCATGAGCTAGCAGAAAATCTCGATTTCTATGCACAATCAGAGCACGCACAAGATGTTGGGGGCTACAGCGACTACGCGAGCTTCACGCGCGTGGGCATTCCAGGAACGTGGGTGTACTGGGTCAACCCGCAGCACGGGGAAATCCTCTGGCCGACCCACACTCTAGCGGATAATCTTGATTTTATCGACCAAACTAGACTGGAGCAAGTCACGTTGTTCGGGGTTGAGCTCGTCCGCCGATTGGCTGGCGAGGATATCGAGGCTTTACGACGGACTTATGATTTACTTCTCCTATTAGCCGCGTTTGCCGTGGCGAGCGCGGGCGCGGTGGTCCTCTCGATCGCAACGGGTTCATTCATGCGGTACAAACGAGGTTGGAGCTGGTCCAGGGTTGCGTTTGTCTTCTCACTTCTCACCGCTGCGGTCGTGGTTGCTGCCTACATCTGGCTCCTGGCTTAGGTAGCGCTTTAATGATACAAGAAAGATAAATCTGAAAAGGGTCAGCGGTGTTTGGAGAAATCTTTGAGGAGGAGCTTGGCCGTGAATCGGTTTTCCGCGATGCGAGCAAGCTCTTACCCGACTACGTGCCTCCCGTCCTCGTGCACCGCGATGAGGAGTTCCGCTGTCTTACACGAGTTTTCAAGTCGGTCATCGAAGATCGAGCGAGCCAACGCGTGCTGATCACGGGAAACGTGGGCGTGGGAAAGACCGCTCTTGCTCGGAGATTTGGTGAAGAACTCAAGCCCGCAGCCAAGGTACGAGGAATCAACCTAAGCTATCTTCACATCAACTGCCGTAAGGACAGAACACCTTACGCGGTGCTGACGAAGCTCGTTCAGCACTACAATCCCCGTTGGCCTGCCCGCGGGTTGGGACCCGAGAAGCTCCTCGATATGGTAGTGGATTATCTGAACAAGCACGACGCCTACCTAACGCTAACCTTAGACGAGCTGGATTTCTTCGCCCAGCTCAATGGGCCCGACCTACTTTATTCACTCACCCGTGCGGCCGAGGAGTCAGGGACCCCCAATCGCATAAGCATCGTGGCAATCGCGCGCGACAAAAATTTCCTGCGTTCGCTCGACACCGCAACCCAAAGCACCTTCATGCATAACGTGCTGGCGCTTGATCGCTACACGGCCCCCCAGCTTGCGGATATCCTCAACTATCGAATCCACGAAGCGTTCAAAGTGGGCACAGTCGACGAGGACACTGTGGCGCTCATCTCCGACATAGCCGCGCGGTGGGGCGACGCTCGACTCGCGCTCGAGCTCCTCTGGCGTGCCGGGATGACCGCGGACGGGGAGGGCGTTGGTGAGGTGACGCCCGAGCATGCGCGCCGAGCCAAGGCCGAGGTTTACCCCGAGGTCAAGCGTGAGGTGATTCGTGATCTTCAACTTCATGAGAAACTGTTTCTGCTGGCTGTAGCGCGGAAGTTAAAGATTTCGAAGCGGGCCTACGCGCTGACGGGTGAGGCTGAAAAGAGTTATCGCGTCGTCTGTGAGGAGCACGACGAGGAGCCCCGGAAGCACACCCAGATTTGGGAGTACCTTAATCGGATGGAAGGTTTGGGCTTAGTAGATCTTCAACCTTCGGGCGAGAGGCATCGTGGGAAGAGCCAGCGGATAAGCGTTCCCGACATCCCGGTGGTGACGCTTGAGCGAGAACTCGAACGGTTGCTGAAAACAAGCAGTAAAAGGTAAATGCGTGGGAACTTCAATTTCTTTGGGGTCGTGGGGTAGCCTGGTCTATCCTTCTGGCTTAAGGTTATCAAACGTGGCCTGCCAATCGGGGCTTAGACCATAGGCGGAAGAGCCAGGGACTCGAGTTCAAATCTCGACGACCCCACCACTATTTTTTTTGAGTTTCTTTGAGGTTCTTCTGCGCTTCTTCGAGGAAGACGGCTTCAGACGAATCAGCCACCATAGCGCGAGCACGAGCAATGCGGTGATGAACAGGTAAATTACGCCCTTCCAGATGTCGCCCCCAGGTACCGGGCCCCAGCTTCCGAAACAGTAGAGTTTGCCCTCGCTCGTTCCAATGAAAACCTTTCCATAGGCGACGGCTGGTGAAGCTCTCCCTACTTTTCCTATGTGGTGCATCCAGATCAAAGTTCCATCAAGCGCGTTAAGCGAGTAGAGGTAGCCGTTCTGTGAGGTGATGAACACTTTGTTATCTGCGACCGCTGGAGAGGACTGCACACGGTCGCCAGTAGGGTAGTTCCAAAGTACGCGATTTTCGACGTTATTGCGAGCGTCTAGGGCATAGACGTAGCCATCGCTCGACCCGAAGTAAACTACATTGTCAGCTACGGCGGGCGAGAACTCAATCTGGTTGCCCGCCTCAAACTCCCACCGGTCCTCACCGGTCGCCACATCCAGCACGTAGAGATGCCAATCGTTTGAACCAACGTAAACACATCCTCCAGCGATCGATGGCGATGAGATGATTGGGTAGTTTTCAAGCATCCCATTTTCCACCACCTGAAAATGCCAGACCTCAAACCCATCGCTCGTGTGTAGTGCGTACACACGCCCATCCCACGTGCTGACGAAGACGATATCGCTGGCAACTGCGGGTGAGGAAGTGATTTTACTCCCGAGGTTATTTCCCCACAGAAGCTGCCCGCTTGTGGCATTAATGGCATAAACATAGTTATCGGTCGAGGTCACGTAGACGACGTTACCGATAACCGCGGGAGCCGAGTATATCGCACCGTCCGTCGGGTAACTCCATAGATTTTCTCCCGTGGCCGCATCGAGACAATAAACCATGCCGCGAGAGCCGGTGTATATACGCCCATCTGCAAAGGTAGGCGATGCTACTTCCTCAGCTTTGAAATTCCACACCTCCTTGCCGTTAATCACGTTGATCGCGCGAATGTACCCATCTTCAGACCCAATGAAAACTTTATCATCTGCAACTGTTGGTGATGAAAAGCTTCCAGCACCGTTGAACGTCCATGCTATTTGGTTGGTTTCTGGGGCCGAGGAGATCGAATAACCGGTACGCTGGGCATCGTGCCCTAAGGTGGGCCATTCCTGAGCAAGCGCACAAGAGGCTGTTAAGCATAAGAGTAGCGCAAAGGCGGCGATGGCTTTCATGGAGCCCCCAACACCCTAAGGTCGCTGGTTTAAATATGGGTGATGGAAGCAATGAATTGTTGTTGAAGCTCGAAATAATTGAGTAATTTAATCCTTGGCCTTGGTGATTATTCCTCTAGCTGCAAGCAAGCCAGTCGCGGCAGCGTTGACGATTCCTCGTGAGAGTCCAGCCCCGTCACCAGCGACGAAAAGATTTGGGACGTTTGTTTCCATATTTTCGTTGACGGTAATCTGCATAGCATAAAACTTCACTTCTGGGGCATATAGCAAAGTTGAATCTGAAGCTACTCCCGGGACGACTTTGTCCAAACGCTCGAGCCCTTCGGTTAAGCCCCTCACGATTCGCCCCGGCAAAGCCATAGAGATATCGCCGGGAGTCACGCTCCGGAGAGTTGGCACCACATGCCCTCGCTCAATTCGCTCCCAAGTCGACCGCCTTCCCGAGCGCAAATCGCCCAAGCGTTGGAGCAACGGGCGTCCGCCACCTATGGTTGTCGCGAGGTAAGCGATCGACTGTCCGTAGGCCGTGGTGTCGGTGACCGGCTGCGTGAGTTCTATGTGGACGAGAAGTGCGAAGTTGGTGTTTTGCGATTTCTTCGCTCGAAGAGACTGCCCATTTACGCCAACGTGGTCGTCGTAGCGTTCCTCCATGACCCAACCTTTCGAGTTAGTGCAGAATGTGCGGACGAAATCATCGAAAGTTTTTGTGCGGATGTGAAATTTCGGGTCGCGGTTCACCTTGACGACAGGCTCATAGACAACCGCCGGCACCTCCACACGTACCCCGACATCAATGGGACCGTGGGTGAGCTTTACCCCTAGATTTCGTGCCTGTTCCGNGANCCGCGAACCAATCAGCCCCCACTCGCCCCGGGGCCGCGAGAATGTATTTCGCGTGAATCCGCTTCCCCTTGACGACGAGTTCACCTTTTCCGATCTGATCGACTTTTGAGTTGAGCATGAAGTTTACGCCCTGCTTTTCAAGTGTGTTCCTGAACGAGTTGGTGATGTCAGGTAGGTACTCGCTACCTATTTGGCGCTGGAGAATTGGGATGAATCGAACGCCAGCTGCAGCTGCACGCCTCGTGAGCTCTTGTACTTCCTTAGAGCTCGTGCCGTGGACTTTCTTAGGGGCACCATGCTCGACAAAGAGGTCATCCACTTCCTTGACGAGTTTTTCGGCTTTCGGGACGCTCTTCGTGAGCTTGCTGAGATCTCCGCCGATGTCGTGGCGAAGGTTGAGGATGCCGCTCGACATGCCTCCTGCACCGCCTAGGCCGCACATGATGTGACATGGCTTGCAACTTATGCATGTTCCAGTTTCAACAGCAGGGCAACTGCGCTTCCCGATTTCCTGCCCCCAATCAACGACGGTTACGGAAAGTTTCGAATTTTTTGATAACTCGTATGCTGCGAATAGCCCCGCGGGACCTGCCCCGATAATGAGCACATCTACCGTGGAATTCCCCCGAAGCTTAATGTCGCACCAATATAAAAACTTTTAGAGAGGGTACCTTTTCACTTCCTCAAATCACACACCTCGCCCAAAAAAGTGCCATCCAACAAGTAAGCCTCGGCTTTTTCAAGTTTCACGGCACCGGCTTTGAACATTGGCCCGATCAATTCTTTGGGTATCCCTCGATTCACTGCAGCACCTCCCACGAGTTCGCTGAACGCTGGCATCACGAGTAGCTCTGGTAATTCGCCCTTGATCCGCCCCCTAACCTTCTTCGGAAACTTCGATGCATCTAGCTTAGCCCGGAACCAAATGGGCTCGACCGTTCGCCATCCGAGTTCGTCACGGAACTCGACCGCAGGATGGTTATGCGCTGCCACGATAAGTTTTGTGTTGAGCAACTCGGGCGAAGGCCAAGTATGCCCGTGCATCAGCCCTATACGACGGCGTTTACCGAGCACGATACCTTTGGCACCATGNATTATGACGCCTTTAGGTACCATACCATCTAGCCCNCCGTCGTGGTTCCCGCGGATGACCTCAACGCGAACTAGCTTCGTTAGCTTCTCGAAGAAGCCGGGAAGCTCGCGCCATTCATGCCAGCTAGCGATGGGAACGTTGTGTTTCACGTCCCCAAGGAAAATCAGGCGGTCGGGCTTTCGCCGTTCGATGAGTTCAAAGAGCCGCTCCTTGACCTTAGGAATTTGACTGGGCAGCGAAACGCCCTTTTTCGCGAGCTCTCCTTCTAGGCCTAGGTGAAGGTCAGCAACTACTAGCGTGCGCTCGCGCCCGATGCTCACGACTAACGCTGGAGTCCCATAAATCGGGACAGCGGTCATGACAATCACAAATGGGTTTAGACGGGATTAAATAAAGTTTGAGAGGTTAGGTTCTCAAGCCGCGATTATCTACGTGTTCAATTTGGCTTTAATAGCGCTCAGTACCTGTCATCAAAGATATCCCAAGAGAACCAGTAGCCCGTAGACGAATATTCCAGCTCCCGCCAACCTTATCAGCCACTTCGCCATGCCTGCAAATATGAATATAATAAACCCAACGATGACGAGAATAACTGGTTCCAATTGGTGCAAGAAGTCTAGTATATCTCCAACTATGCCCTCCAACATCGATCCACCTCTTCGAGTTTTTTTAGAGTTGCATGCGTAAATAGATTTTGTTCAATTCACTTCGTAAATAATCAAGCTGGGATTTACCGCTTATTGGTATTAGAGCTAAATTTTTAAAATTACACTTTAAATCTCAATAATGCGGCGATGCCTCCAAGTGCGCTTAATTGTTTACCCGCATCGTGCTCGGTGCTGACAATGATTACTTTCCCTCGCGTCCTTCGTGCCTGTTCTAGCACTCCCTCGACGCCAGCTCGATTTCGTCGGAGCAACTCATCCGCGACCAGCAGCCTCTCGACAGCGCCGAGCGACGCAGCTCGCTTGACCTCTGCCTCCCCATAGGTGGCGGGCCCACCCTTCGCGATTTCCATCATCAACTGCTCGACCAAAGATGTCTCAAATGAAACACGGTTCTCGCGTGATACCCGCTCAACTAGACCGCGACGCACAATCTCGTAGAGTCCGACTCTACCCCCAGAGCTTATGCTGTCACGTCTTACCTTCGAGATAAGTTCTGGATATTTATCACGCAGAAACTCTACGAATGCATCCTTGGTGAATCCAGGGCCAGCAACTATGGCAGCTCGAACGCTCTCGCGAGAGATGATGTCGTTCATCGCCGCAGCAAGCTTATGGAAGAATTTTCGCTCGTCCGCTTCCCGCTCGACTGCGTAGCGCTTGCCCACTTTAGCTCGAGAAATCATGCCAATCTCATCGAGCCCATACTGACGAACCAACGCGAACTCTGCTGAAACATCATCTAGCGCTACGAGTAGGACACGTGGACGGCGACTGGCTCGAACGGCCTCCCTGATGCGATCGAGGTGGTCCGGTCGCCAATTTTTTGTAATGGCAAGTGCAGACCCAAACTCCAAGCTGAAGGAGTGATGTTTTCCGATATCGGGGCCCCTGAGGATGGTGCCCAGCAGGCGGAGGCGGTTTGCATGTTTATGAAACTCGACGCCTTCGACGCGAATGGATAACGTTACGCGCCGCTTCTTGAGCCGCTCCGGCCTGAGCTTGTCCCCAACCTCCCGCTCCCGGCGCCAAGTTTGAGCAGTCACGATGTCGTTGGGTTCGACTAAGTGCTGGAGATGCCAGAAATCGTCAAGTGTCTCGACTACGAGCTTGATTTTTCCATGTTTCAAATCTTTGTGGACCACCCGCATTTGCGAACCCCAAATATCTTAGACACTCGTTACCTGCCGCGGAATTCCCGGAAGGAGCGGCTTATGCTGTCGTTCCAGAAATAAGGCAAGTTGTAACGCACGAGCCCTTCAAACTCATCGGAGTATACATAGAAATGGCTGACGCAGTCATCTATCTTTTTAAACGTTTTGTCGGCGGCGGAGAAGATGTCCTGCAAGGCCTTTCGCTCGAACCTTGCCTGAAGCAGTGATGGTTCCTTAAGCAGAAGCACATCTGCCAAGCGAAGCACGTTGATCTCGATTAGGGCCGAGCTTTGAGTTATAAGCACCATTGACAGGTTCTTGTGGCGTGCGATCGCCATGAGCTTGGTAAGCATTTTGTTCATCGATGTCATTGCCTCACGCGAGAAAAATAAAATCGCGGCTTCGTCGACGAGCACAACAGAGTCATTCGGAATATCCTCAATGTAGTTCGCCTTGTGGATCCATCGCGGCAACTTCGCGGCGGCATATCCAATTCCGTAACATCTCCGCCGAGCAACGTGTTTAAACCAAGCTAGGAACTGCATCCCGAGCGCAGTTTTTCCACCCCCGCGTTTACCTACGATGAGCATGATCAAGCCGTATTTCTGAAGCGCTCGTTCGAAATTTGCGTAAGACCCCTTCCGCTCTTCAACGGCTTCAAATGGCTCAAATCTTGGTGGGGGTTTCGGCGGTCCTACCCCCATAGCATCTCGGATTCGATCAAACAATCCCATTTTTTCACGCCTCAAGCTTCACCCAACACATGAGCCGTCGAATATTCAAATTTCTGTTCACAAGTCTTTGGCGTTATCATGCTATATCCAAATGATTTTATCCATGGTTGCTTAAAACATAATTGAGGTGCCCCTCTGTGGTGGCCCAACGGTCCATTCGAATTCGGGATCTAAATCCAATCGACATGCAGGCAATCTTGAGCATAGAGTACAAGTGCTTTAAGGATCCCTACCCGTTAAGCCTGCTCAACCACCTATACACGATGCACCCCGATGGATTTCTATTGGCCGAAGCTGACGGTAAAGTGGTGGGCTACGTGATTGGGGTAATCCGATGGGAAATGATGGGTCACATTTTAGCCATCGGCGTTGACCCACCCTACCGAAAGCAGAACGTCGGCTCAACCCTCATGGAGCAAATCATTGGTCGCCTCCGCGCGAAGGGAGTGAAACTCGTGCGGCTAGAGGTGCGGAAGAGCAACGTGGGGGCACAGCGGTTCTACCTAAAGCTCGGCTTTCGGCAGCGGGGGGAGATCCCCTACTATTACGAGGACGGCGAAGCGGCCGTGGTAATGGACTACGAAGCCAAGGACTAGCTATCTTCGGTACCTCAACTTTCGAAAATCCTCCACTGTTAGGATGCGCACGTTTGTTGGCGCCACTTCGACGCGCGAGCGCATTCCGACCACGTATTGCACGCCGCGCTCGGCCGCCATGTCCGCGAGCTCTTGGGTCACGACACCATCGAACACCACGGCTTTAACGTTCGAAACCTTGGGCAGTAGTTCCTTTAGTTCCCTCACTTGAACCTCTTCGATCTGCTCGAGTTTTTCGTCAAGCAGCTGTGCCCTCAGGGTACCGCGCAGCCTGCCGATAACACCCTTCAGTTTTTGGAGCTCTTGGGTCTCCTCTTCGGCGGATGGCACTGCCTCTGGTGCGGGCTTCCCTCGGAGCTCGGCCAGCGCGTGCTCGAGAGGCACCTTGTTTTGCAACGCCTTGATTATTTCCTTTCGCGTAAGGTCCTCCACGCTACTGTTCTGGGGTGGCCTCGCAACGAAGTCGATGTCGGCAACTTGGAGCAGCTCCTTCAGGATTAGATCCCCACCCCTATCGCTGTCAAGGAAAGCCGTCACCGTCTTGTCCTTGCTCAGGTCAATTACTGCCTTGGGTATGCTCGTCCCCTCGATGGCGATGACGTTTTGGATGCCCGCGCGAAGCAAGTTTAACACATCGGCGCGCCCCTCGACGATTATCGCCGCATCGGAACCCCGCACCCCCGGGCCCGCGGGTAAGCCCTCGTATTCGGCAATCTCCTCAAGGCGCACGGACTCCTTGACCCTCTCGGCTATCTCTTGGGTCTCGGGAGCGGCCTTCTCGACGAAATCGAGAATCTCCTTGGCACGCTCCACGATGAACCTCCGCTTGGCGTCGCGCACATCCTCGATTCGCTCGACCTTTATAGTCGCCTCGCAGGGCCCCACCCGAGAGATGGTTTCAAGCGCGGCGGCGATGATCGACGTTTCGACTCGGTCAAGGCTCGAGGGTATCATTATCGTGCCTGACGATTTTCCGTGGTTTGAGCTGATGTCCACCTTGAGGCGCCCTATCCTGCCGGTCTTGAGCAGCTCGCGTAGGTCTAGCTCATCCCCCAGCAGACCCTCAGTTTGTCCAAAAATTGCGCCCACTACATCGGGGCGCTCCACCACGCCGCTCGCCTCTATTTTGGCGTGGACAAGATACTTAGTCGTACCAATATCCTCTCGCATAACGGAAACCTCCTTTTTTCCGATTCGCTTAGCTACTACTTCTCGCAGTTTTTTTCCTTCCAAGGGCACCACGCCCTCGAAAGCCAGAATGAGCCTGATGGTGATTCTGGCTTGATTTGATGATCAATTTCAATTCTGTCTCCCCGCCTTAAAAGGCTGTGGCTCAGACCTTTGTTATATATACAACAAAAAAGCAAAATGTGAAAAACCAAGCGCGTAAAAATTTAGGTGGACTGGATTTGATAATCGAAATTGTCACCATGGGCGAGATTCCGCTCAAGCTGCCGAGAGATCTAGCATACAAACTCGAAAAAATCTACGCCAAACTTGTCGATGGCTGCCTCGTGGGCGCCTCGTTGGGAATACCGTCTGCCGCCTACAACGCGCAGCGCAACCAATACGACGCCAACCTCATCCTCAATCGGTTGCTTCATCGAATAACCGGTGAAAACCGTGTGCTCGGGGTGTTCGGCGTCGACCTCTACACATCTTCGTGCAACCTCAACTTCATCTTCGGTCAAGCTCAGTGCCCGGGTAGGGTAGCTCTCATCTCGCTCCACCGCCTCAAGTCAGAATATTATGGCGAGAAACCGAACTACAAACTACTACTAGAGCGTGCAACGAAGGAAACTGTTCACGAGCTTGGGCACACCTTCGGGCTCGATCATTGCTCCAACCTAAAATGTGTGATGTCTTTCTCGAACTCTATCTTCGACGTGGACAAAAAATCATCAACATTTTGTGGAGTTTGCAAGAAAAAACTTCACCTCTAGATCATCCCTGCTTTGATGAAGCTCTCGCCAAGATTCACATTTCATCATCGAGCCTGTCAAAGAAAGGCGAAATTAAGAAACATACCTCACTGTTGGCTTTCCATCTGTTGTCACGTTCAATCCTAATTTTCTCAACCCTGCTTCATCACCATTGCTCAGAACGTGGGTTACATGCATTTCGCACCCCTTGAGCCTCCCGAGCATTTTTATTCCAATCGCTGCTGTAGGATTTGTGGCTGCGCTAATGGCCAAGGATATTATAGTTTCTTCAACATTCAAACTTTCCGATTTCGCGTCTAGGACTCCCTTCTTAAAATCAGTTATGTTTTCAAGGACGTTTGATGATAACAGGTAAATTTCGTCAGGAATTTTTGCCAGTGTTTTTATGGCATTTAATATAGCTGCAGACTCCGCATGCAAAAGTGGTGAGTTTTTCCCTGTGACAATTCTACCATCCGGCAGTTCGATTGCCGCACCGCAGAATATCCCTTTGTGCCCCTTTCCAACTTTTTCCGCTTCCAGCGCAGCATTCCTTGCAGGCAACACAATTCTCCTATTTTCAACTTTCAACCCAATTTTTTTCATCAGCGCTTCGACTCTTTCGACGGTCCCTTTTGTCTCAATACCTCTCAAAAAGCCTCTTTTGTACTGAAAGTAGCGTCTTATTATTTCTTGTTTCGCCGCCGCCGCAACGACCGCGTCATCGATTATTCCTTCCTTCGCCTTATTAACTCCCATACCTGTTGGGGAGCAATATTTACGTGCGAAGTCTTTTTCTCCTATGATCCTTCTAAGGATTTTTTCCATTATCTCAAAATTTTCAATATCGCGGTTGTAGCTGGCCGCCGTTACTCCATAAGTCTTCAGATGATATGGATCGACGATAACTTTATCGCCCAAATCAGCTGTTGCCGCTTCGTAAGCTACATTAACTGGGTGCTCTGGCGGTAAGTTCCATATCGGGAAAGTTTCAAATTTCGCAAAACCGGAATTTATGCCTTTTTTGTGATCATGATAGAGCTGAGATAGACAAACGGACATTTTTCCAGAACCACCACCAGGACTTGTGGCCACGATTAGCGGTTTTTTTATTTCTAGGTAGGGTTGGGTCCCGAATCCCCTATCGGACACGACGAAATCTATATTTTTTGGGTACTCGCTCATCTCAGTCTGCATATAAACTCTGATGCCTAAATTTTCTAATTGCTGCTTGAGTTGTTTTGCAGCGCGCTCGCCTTCGAAGCGGGTAATTACAACTGCAAAAATATCTATGTTTTTCTCATGCAGCTCGCTAATGTCCTTCAGGGTTTGCTGATCGTAAGTCAGTGCTAGATCATACCTCACTTTTCCTTTTTGGAGATCTTTTGCGGAAACACAATAAATCATTTCTAAGTTCTTTTTCAGCTTCTGGAACATCTTTATTTTAGTGTCCGGCTCGTAACCTGGTAAAACCCTTGCAGCGTGAGAATCATAGCATAATTTCCCACCAAATTCTAGGTAAAGCTTCTCGTCAAACTTTTTAATTTTGTCTAACAGCGCCCTAGTTTGCGCAGCCAAATATTTCTTTGTACTAAAACCCTCAAGTAGCATAATTAATCATCAAACACAACAATTTAAGTTTTTTTGTATTTATTAACCGCCGACTAGTGGCCGCTACCTGAAAAAAGAAACGATGCAAACGAAAATTATATCATTTGTGCGACTCCACCATCACGTACGGTAACAATCACTTTTTACACCTTCGTGAACTCATTAAATACACGGGGCCGATATTATGGCGCGCATCGACCTGAGAGTAAATCTCGGGAAACTCCATCTAAGAAACCCAACCTTGCTGGCGGCGGGCATTTTAGGGCTAACTGGAGCTTCCCTCAGACGAGTTTGGGATGCGGGGGCGGGAGCGGTTGTCACCAAAAGCGTGAGCCTAAAACCTGTTGAAGGATATCCCGGGCCGAGGGTCGTCCAAGTTCGTGGAGGTTTACTGAATGCTATGGGGCTGTCGAACCCCGGGATAAAAACAATCCTCGAAGAAATTAAGATTGCAAAGAAGGGTGGAGCAACAGTCATAGGTAGTGTCTTTGGGGAAAATGAAAAGGAATTCGTTGATGTTGTGAAAGAGATAGGTAAAACCAACATTGACGCGGTAGAATTGAACCTTTCATGCCCCCACTTTGAAGCCCTCTTAACCATGGGACAAGACCCAAAACTCACGAAAAAAATTGTCAAGGAAGTTAAGAAAAAAACTAAAATTCCTGTTTGGGTAAAACTTCCTGAAAACACACACATTCCTAACCTCATGGAAGTTGCAAAATCAGCTGAAGTTGCAGGAGCCGATGCCATTACCATAAGCAACACCATTCCGGCAATAGTATTAGATCTAGAAGCAGAGCGGGCAGTCCTAGGGCATGAAGTTGGAGGACTTTCAGGCCCAGCAATTAAGCCCATTTCGATGAGACTGGTTTACGAGATTTTTAAAACCGTAAAAATTCCGATAATCGGCTCTGGTGGCATTATAACTCCGGAAGATGCGATAGAATACCTAGTTGCAGGAGCCTCTGCAGTTCAAATCGGGACTGGAATAATGTATCGAGGATTGGAAATCTTTAATGAGGTTTGTGCTGGGGTTCAATCATTCATGGAGAAAAAAGGGTTTAAAGAGGTCAGTGAAATCACGGGGTTGGCACATTCAACCTAAATTTACTCTAACCCAATTTTCCTTCCACTGGCGTCTCGCGTGAAAATTCCAAATTCGTCTTTTATTTTCCTTAACTTATCCTCAGAAAAGATTGGGCCATCAAGGCAAACTCTGTAAGGCCCTATACAACAGCTTCCACACAATCCAACCGAACACTTCATCATTCGCTCTAATGAAACTTGCAGAGGGATTTTGTATTCTTCTGAAAGATCAAATGTCTTTTTCAACATCAGCTCAGGCCCGCATGCGAGTATACAATCGAATTTCGTTCTTTCCAGTATGTCTTCTAACACTTCAGTAGCTAGACCTTTCACACCCGCTGAGCCATCCTCGGTGCTTATCTTCAGTTCCACATCCAACTTTTCGAGCCTTGATCTGAAAAGGAGTTCATCAGATGTCTTCGCGCCCAGAATCACGGTGACTTTCTTGCCTTCAGACAGGGCCACTTCTGCGCCAAACGCCAAGGGAGCCACGCCATACCCGCCCCCAACCATCAGAAGTCTGTTTCCAGAGAGATCGAACCAATTTCCATATGGTCCCCTGACTCCAATCTGGTCACCTTTCCCCAGCTCGTGAAGCCGTGCAGTCGCATCACCCACTTTCGCCACAGTCAATTCTAGCTCGCCGTTTTTATCCGCCTTCGACACGCTCATCGGTACCTCATCTGTTCCGATTACCCAAAGCATGACAAACTGCCCTGGTCGGACTTTTGACGAAATATCCGGGCAATCAACGTAGAAAGTTTTGGTCGTAGGAGTCTCCTTCACGACTCTGCTTATCGGCAAAACTTTTGGCCTATGAACTACTTCGCGGAATAAATCGTCCATAACCAGCTTTTTCAACTACCTCACCATCCTCAAAGACCACCTCACCCCGGACGAGGGTCATGAACGGTTTTCCGATGACCCCATATCCCTCGAAAGGGGTGAATTTGGTTTCCCCATGGAGTTCTTCCCCCTTGATTTTCCATTTCTTCCTTTGGTCCAAGGCTACAAAATCTGCATCGGCCCCCGGTTTGATGACCCCCTTAGGCATTCTGGACTTGCCGCGGAGGCCGAAGATTTTTGCCGGCATTGTGCACATCGCCTCGACCAATCTGAAAATAGACATCCTCCTTTTTCGAACTAAGGTGTGAATGAGCGGGAGCGAGGTCTCAACTCCAGCTATGCCGGGTGGTGACTCCCATATGTTCATCCGCCCTTTTTCCTTTTCCTGTAATGTGTGGGGGGCATGATCGCTGGCCACAATATCAACCGTCCCATTCCGCAGCGCCGCCAAAACCGCTAGCCTATCCGCTGGGGACCGAAGTGGAGGCAAAGTCTGTGCAAGCGGTCCGAGCTTGCGTAGGTGATTTGATGAAAGAAGGAGGTGGTGGGGAGTCGCCTCGCATGTCACCTTTCCAGCCCTTTTTGCCTTCGCGATTAGATTTATCGATTCACTCGTTGTTACGTGGCAGAGGTGTAGAGGTACACCATGAACCAAGCGCAACAGGCGGGTTATCTCAGAGACCTCAGCCAGTTTGGGTCGACACCTGATGAATTCCTTGATGCCCTTCCCTCGAGGCTTGAATTTTTTGAGCACGACGGAATCCTCGGCATGAGCTGAAATGGTTAAGTCAAGTCCTAGAAAATTGGGAATCTCCGAATCTCCTTGAGATTCAGTGTAAACTTTAAACGACGCGGCGCCCGCCTTTGCGAGTTTTGCCCCTTCATCGACATCGTCGGGCAGGAGGGCGTGCAACCCAAAATCCACGTGCGACTTACTCCTTGCTATTTTTATCTTCTCCTTGAATCTCCTCAACGAGTTAGTCGGAGGGACGCAGTTTGGCATGTCGCAGACCGTGGTTACCCCTCCAGCAGCTGCGGCTCTCGACCCGCTGGCGAAGTCTTCCTTCCACGTTAAACCTGGGTCCCTAAAATGAACGTGAACGTCCACGATACCCGGAAGAAGCAACGACCCTCTCAAATTTACTGTTTTATCTGCTGGCGGCAGACGCTTCCTGCGGACCGCAACTATTTTACCCTTATCAATCGCAACCCCCGCCTCAACAAGTAAACCCCGATATAGAATTTTGGCGTTTTCCAGGCAGAGG
>JGI2171J19970_10000125_pt1 | contig 32485 bp, 32 predicted proteins | sample DeeMarSWOR324_28_FD_19970 | JGI IMG/M metagenome (IMG submission 19970) | reverse complement strand
TGAACGAGACAATCTCCTCATTCAAAGCTTTGAACGTCTCAACATTCCCGTCTATTCCAACTCACACCGAGCCGTCACAACTCTACAGAACGCCTACCTCCTCACCCAATTACTCAAACCCAAAACATAGGAGTGGATTCAAATCTACAAAGCATATGTCCTCGTCAAAGTAATTCCCCACCAAGAAGACAAAATACTCCGAGAACTAAGCAAGATTCCTGCAATACAAGAATCTCACAAGCTTTTCGGGATGTATGACATTGTCGTCGAAATCGAGCAGAAGGGGATGCGAGATATCATGGAAACCGTATCCAGGATTCGCAGCCTCAAAGGCGTACTTGACACAATTACTAATCTCGTAGCAGACTTCGAGATGGATGTTCACGGTGCTCCTCTCTGAATAAACGAAGAGCTACTAGGGAGGAAACTGGAGGTCGATTGAGGGACAATAACTATGACAGCGGATTTAGGACCGTTTTTCAATCCCAAAACGGTAGCCGTCGTCGGTGCATCTGCGCGAAAAGCGAGTGTTGGCGGAGTGATTTTTCGAAACTTCCTCAAACCCGCTTTCAAAGGCACTGTCTATCCANTTAATCCNCGGACGACGGATGTCTTAGGCATCACAAGTTATGANCGCGTTTCCTCAGTCCCTGACCCTATTGACCTCACTGTAATAGCAGTCCCCGCGGGTATTGTCCCCAAAATCATGCTTGACTGCGAAGAAAAGGGAGTCAAAGCCGTCATTATCATCAGTGGGGGATTCAAAGAAATCGGATCTGAAGGAGCATACCTTGAACAACAAATCGTCGAAATTACCCAACGGAGTGGTATACGCGTCATAGGACCAAATTGTATCGGAATCTACGATACCAATACGGGTGTCGACACCACCTTTTTACCTGCATCACGGATGGGTCGACCGGGTAAAGGCTACATCAGTTTCATTAGTCAAAGTGGAGCTTTTGCTGCTGCAGTTCTTGACATGAATGCACAATCTGGGCTAGGGGTTAGTCGTGTCGTTAGTTTTGGTAACAAAGCGGATGTCAACGAAATCGATCTCATAGACTATCTTGGAAAGGATCCTGAAACCCGGGTCATTGTCGAATATCTAGAGGGGCTTTCCCCAAGTACCGGTGGACAATATCTTCAAACAGCAAAAATGGTGACCCAAGAAAAACCAATCATTGTTGTCAAAGCAGGGCGGTCAGCCCGTGGATCTGTTGCTGCTGTCAGTCATACTGGGGCATTGGCTGGAGATGCACGTCTTTATGATTTTGCGTTCCATCAAGCAGGCATTATTAATGCGCTTGACTTCGAAGACGGATTTGAAATGGCGAAAACCCTTGCCTCTCAACCTCCAGCAAAAGGTAATCGCATCTTAATAGTCACCGATGCAGGAGGCGCAGGAGTGATGACGGTTGACGCCTGTGACGCTCTAGGATTACGCGTTCCCGAACCACCTGAAAAAGAGAAACAGATTCTTCGGTCAGCGTTCCCCGGCTATTGCAGTGTTAATAATCCCATTGACTTAACAGGTGATACCGACGCTGAACGCTACCAGATTGCATTCGATACGCTCCTAGGAACACCCCATTATGATGCCGCTATTGCAATTGTGATGATGCAAGTACCTTTACTTGATCTCGATATTGTTGAACGACTTCTCTCAATTGTTCGGAAATATGACAAACCACTGGTAGCTTGCACTGCAGGTGGCCGGTTTACAATGAGCGGTGCCCGGCTTCTGGAGGAGGCAGGCATTCCTACACTACCTACTCCAGCACGAGCCGTAAAAGCGATCTGGTCACTGGTCAAATATGGGGAAATCAAACAAGCTAGACGGGAAGAAGAGTCAGCCTCTTGACTAATCCCTTTTTTTGGTAGTAATCACTAATTATTTCCTAATAGTAGAATTCGTCCCGTTATTCGAAATCTAAATTAAAATCAAATTAAGATGATCAAAATGGGTGTAGTGAAGAAAGGTTTGGATGTAGTCCAACGAGATAAGAAAGCTATCGGGCAAGCCCTTCGGCTAGCCTACTACCCAGTGGTCGCTGTTCGTGCTGAAGGCTCCAAAGTGTGGGACAAGGATGGAAACGAATACATTGATTTTCTTGGCGGAGCTGCAGCACTTCCTATCGGTCATCGGCATCCAGCTGTAGTCAAAGCCATCAAAGAACAAGTAGACCAACTAATTCATCACCCACCACTTTACGGATACCATGAATTAGCAGTTGACCTAGCCGAGAAACTGAATAAACTTCCTCCCGGAGATTTTTCAAAAAAGACGATTTTTCAACTCGCTGGCGCGGCTGCCATGGATCTCACAGTAAAACTTGTTCGAGTGGGAACCAAGCGAACAAAAATCATTACATTTCTTAAAGGGTATTATGGCGCACTGTATGGCGCATTATCCTTGAGTGCTTTTTCAACAGTGCAACGCCGGTATTTAGGACCCTTTATTCCAGAGATTTACCATGTACCATTTGCTGACTGTTACAGATGCATCTTCAAGCAAGAATATCCAAGTTGTGGACTGGCTTGTTTGGATTATTTGAAAACAGTTCTAAAACATCTCGTGCCTCCGGAAGAAGTCGCAGCAATCATTACGGAACCCGTTGGGTCAGATGGAGGATATATCTTCCCGCCTCCCGAATGGCTGAAAGGTCTTGAGGAGCTTTGTCAGCAACATGGTATGCTCCTTGCCCTTGATGAGATTCAAACCGGATGTGGACGCTGCGGTTCATGGTTTCTGTCAGAACAGTATAATTTAACACCTGATCTCGTTGCCTTTGGAAAGGGATTTTCTGCAGGAGTTCCGTTGAGTGGTGTGATTGGTCGGGCTTCGGTAATGGATGAATTAAAACCCCCTTCCGCAATTGGTACAGGAATTGGCAACCCAATTGTCTGTGCTGTGGCCATGGCTGTGATGGATGTGATTAGAGAAGAAAATCTCATCTTACAGTGCAAAAAGATGGGTGCCTATCTGAAGAAACGTTTCGAAGAAATGAAAGAAGATCACTCCCTAATTGGCGATGTTCGCGGTAAGGGTATGTTGATTGGCGTCGATTTGGTAAAGAATCAACAGACACGAGAACCTGCGCGACTTGAAGCCTCCAAGGTTTGTTGGCGGTCAGGCGAGCTTGGTCTTATTCTAACAACTCTTGGTGAGTCTGTTCTTCGTGTCTGTCCTGCTTTTAATCTCACTCAAGAAGAGGCTGATCAAGCTCTTGAAATCATCGATAACGCTCTAAGTGATGTAGAGAAAGGAAAAGTTCCTGATACGGCCGTCGCTTCTCTTTCCCCTTGGTAACCAACTAATTAATCTCATGTACCTTCAAGAAGCATTGGCTGAAGCAATTGGTTTTTACATTCTAATATCTTCAATGCCACAGAATCTTCAAAAATTCAAGGTGTAACTTTTGATTAACGTTAGCATCGTTGGTGCTGGACAAACCAAGTTTGGAAGGCATGACAATTATGATCTAAGAGAACTTTTCGTCATGGCAGCCCACGAAGCCATTGAAGAAGCTGGGATAACGCCAAAAGATGTGGAAGCCGCTTTCATTGGGAACCTCTCAGCGGATCAATTCAACCGGCAAACCCACATCGCACCACTAATGGCAGATTTTGCCGGTATGAAAGGTATTCCCGCAACGAAATGTGAAGCCGCATGCGCTTCATCTGCCACTGCATTGCGAGCTGCAATTTTAGCCATCGAATCAGGGCAACATGATGTGGTTATGGCTGCAGGTGTCGAAAAGATGACAGACCTTACCACACCAGGAGTCATTGAAACCCTAGCAATGGCTGCGGATCAAATCTTTGAAGCTCAACCTGGCATCACTTTCCCTGGCATTTTTGCCATTCTTGCTGTTGCACATATGGCGAAATATGGGACTACAAAAGAACAACTGGCTGCCGTTGCAGTGAAAAACCACGCCAATGGTGTCCATAACCCGTTGGCTCAATATCAAATGGAAATCACCTTAGAGAAGGCTCTCTCATCACGAATGGTCGCTTGGCCTCTTGGGCTATTTGACTGTTCACCTATCACCGATGGAGCTGCAGCCGTTGTCCTAACCAAGAATAAGAAAGCCCGAAAATTCACGGATGCGCCTGTGAAAATCCTTGCGTCTGAGCAAGCAAACGATACAATGAATTTGTGTGACCGCACTGATCTGACTAGCCTGTATGCCGCACGAACGGCTGCCTATCGTGCCTACAAACAAGCTAGAATTAACCCTGACTATGTTGACGTAGCAGAGGTCCACGACTGCTTTACGATAGCTGAAATCATTGCCACCGAAGACCTCGGCTTCTTCAAGCCAGGCAAAGGCGGTGCTGCAGTCGAAGAAGGAGTAACCCAAATTGATGGCGAAGTTGCCATCAATACCAGCGGTGGTCTCAAAGCAAAAGGACACCCGGTGGGCGCTACTGGTGTAGCACAAATAGTAGAGCTCTATCATCAGCTGCGAAACGAGGCTGGCAAACGGCAAGTGAAATCTCCAAACGTTGGTTTAGCACATAACGTAGGTGGTACAGGAGCAACCTGTGTAATTCATATTTGTGAACGATGGTGAGGAAAATGAGTGAAGAAACGACGATTAAGAACTATTTTGCGTTAATCAATGAAGGAAAACTCTGTGCTGCACATTGTTCGAGCTGTAACGAACTCGCTTTACCCCCGCGGCTCTTTTGCCCCAACTGTAATAGCAAGACCACTAACTGGACCGAACTGAGTGGCGAAGGAACACTACGTTCCTTTACGGTCATTCATATTGCAGGAACCACTTATGCAGCTGATGTACCCTATATCGTAGCCATCGTCGAATTAAAAGAAGGACCTGCGGTGTGTGCTCGGTTGGTTGGCGTGGATCCCTTAAAACCCGAGGAAATCCATGTTGGTGATGCAGTCAAGGCTGATTTCGTAGAAATACCTGGACCTACTCCAGAAGAGAAGGCTAACCGCCTTGTCTTCCGTCCTGCATAGACATTCTAGCATTCACAATATGGTGTCAGTTAGTTCTTGACCCCTAGATACCGGATAATTGACACAGCGAAAACTTTAGTGGCTTTTATTAGGTCATCGATTGCCACATTCTCATCAACCGTATGGGCTAAGACAGTATTCCCGGGTCCGTATGCAACCGTTGATTCGATACCCGCTCGACGGAGCAAACGCCCATCAGTCGCAAAAGGAACCAGAAAGAACACCGATGGTCCCGCAATTTCTGTTGATGCATTGAAAAGTGTGACTGCCAACTTGTTTTGTCTATGAGTCGGAACCACGCTTCCCTCAATTGCTTCGATAATCTCCATGTCACAATCTGTTGAAATGCCTAGTCTCTCTGCGTGGAACCGAATGAAGTTTATCATCTCCTCTGGTTTTTGCCCGGGTAAAATTCGAAAATCAATTTGGGCTTCACAGCGATCTGGAACTACATTCGTTAATACCCCTCCAGTTATTGTCCCAATATTCATCGAGGTTGCGTCTAAACCCTCTAACACAGCTGAAAGTGGGTTGGATTCTCCAGCCTCTTGGATGAGCGATTCAATCTGTTGCGATTCTTTCTTCAATGCCATGGCAAATTGGGAAACTACATCCTCACGGGTTAATACTGGTGGAATTGAAGGGGGTTTCGCTTCTTCTAAGGCTTGAAGCAACTTCAGCATTATTGTGATTGCATTTTTTCCAGCGGTTGCCATACTCCCATGTGCCTTCTTCCCCTTTGTTGTAACTTTTACCCACACTGGACCCTTTTCACCGATATTCACTGCATAGCCAAGTGGCCCCATTCCCGAAGGTTCTGGAATCACAGCGGCATCGGCCTTGATTTTCTCCCACGCATTTTCGATACACCATGTGGTTCCTAGGGTTCCTTGGCGTTCCTCATCGCCTACCGCATTAAGAATCAGCGTTCCTTTCAACGGCACCTCAAGATCATGTAAAGCACAACACGCCATCGTCATAGCCGCTACTCCCCCCTTCATATCCATAGCACCCCGCCCATAGATTAACCCATCCCGAATTTCAGCCGCAAAGGGGTCCACCGTCCAATCCTCACCTGGAGGCACAACATCCACATGACCATTAAACAACAGCCGCTTCCCCTTATTCACCTTCCAAGTAGCCACCAAGTTATCGATATTTGGGTGTGAGGAAAAATACTCTGTCTGAATTCCTCGATGTTCCAGTGTTTTTCCTACACGATGAGCTACTTCAGCCTCTCCTCGAGTTTCACGGTCCCAACTAGGAATTCGAATGATATCCTGACACAATTTAACCAGTTCATTTTCTAGCCTGTCAACATGATCGAGTACTTTCTGTTCCCATCCATTCTCAGTCAAATTTGACACCACAAAATCTTATCACAGTTTCAAAGCAATATTTTGCATTATTAACAACTGTTTAACTTGATTGTTGCTCTAACCGTCAAAATGATACTACCGCTTTTGTAGTACAATCTTCAAGTGTTTCTATCTGAAGTATTAGTAATTTTTTACATCTAACACAGTAGTTTATTATTAAATACCCATTCTAATCCTCTTTACCGATTTATTCACATATTTTGCCTTCTTCTTACAAACTGACAGTTATTTTCCCTTTTTCTTCACCTCTAGCCTATAACCAGTCGAAGAATTGCAAAATCTGGTATATCAGTGATTAGAATTCAGCAAGATTCACTTTTATTCAATTAACCTTGGATGCTTCATCCTATGTAGTTTCATATGAAGCTGGTGGGGTATATCATGATTGATCGACGTGTAGCTGATTTCTTCCAATTTTGGCGTGAGCAATATCGGTGGCCCCTTAGGTGTTCACGGGTTAAAACGGAAAAGAAAATCTTCGAATTTGCAGAAAATGCTAGAGCTGCTGTTTCTTCTGGGAAAGTGGAACGGCTAACTAGTACCTTGATGCAAATACACAGGTGGAAAACGCGTAACCAAGCAGGAATTACAGATAAATATGCTAGACAGCTTGATAAAGAACCGAAACGAGTACGGGAACTCCAAAAGCTGCTGCCAATCACTAAAGAAACACCAAACATGGTTTTGAAAAACGTCTTAGATTTAATGCGATTCCCTGATTGTAACTTACCGGTATGCACAGCACAGTTAAGTTTCCTTTCAGGAAGAGTGTTCCCGATTCTAGATCGGTTTCTGGCTCAATTCTTTAGCCGAAAAGCGCACCCAATGATACTCCAATGGGCTGAATATGATATTCTCAACGTTTTCGAAACGATTGGAAAAATTAACTTTATCCTTGAAGATGATGGACGTAACAAAGAGGTACCTAGGCTTGCAGTTTATACTGAAAACTCCTATCGGTATAATCGAGATCAGTATGTAGAACAGCTTATTCCAAGACTTCAAAATCTAGCTATGGAACTACAAGGGGGCGATTTGACATACCAAGGCATTGATCGAGATCAGCACCATTTTACTAGTGTCGACCTACAAATGGCGATATTTATGTTTGGTAAAAAAAACCCGCGATTATTCAAAAAATTTTACAAAACACTCCCAATTCCTAATCTAACCATTCAAACTTAGGTTTAAAGAAATGAGATAAATCCAAGTAGAACAGATAGTGCTCTGAATAGCAAAGGCTGTGGAAAGAATGGAACGGATAGAGAGATATCGGGAATTGGCAAAGGTGTCTCGCTCGGGGGCAATTACTCGCCGTTATTTTGCAACCAATGCCTTTGACGGAACCTTGACAATTGTAGGATTAGTGTTAGGAAGTTATTTCGCATTAATACTAAATCCTATGACTATTGTGAGAGCGGGAATCGGAGCATGCATTGCTATGATGTTTTCGGGATTTGCAGGGACCTATTTTGCAGAGCGACAAATTCAACGTGATCAATTACAAGAATTAGAAAAAGCAATGCTTCGAAAACTGGATAAGACATTACCTAATAGAGCATCCAACTTTGTGATAATAACTTCAGCAATTGTGGATGGAGTAGCTCCGCTCACAACAGGCTTGGTGTGTCTAATTCCAATAATGGCTACAACATTAGGAATAATCACGTTGAACCTAGCTGTAATAATATCAATAATAATTGGCCTAATTACACTTTTTTTGTTAGGATTCTATATTGGAAAAGTCGCACGAACGAATCCTTGGGTTTTGGGCCTTCAAACATTTTTCATCGGCATTGGTACAGCCATTGCCATCATCATTATACAAATCACTATTTAAAAACATGAAAAGACAATTCCACAAGTAAAAATTTTAAAATGCAATTCAAGATGAAAGCCACCCAAAAAATCGGAAGCGGATGACCATGAAAATTGGAGAGATTTTAGCAAGAAGCAGGAATCGCTTATCACGCTATGGAATAGATTATCGTCAACCGTTTGACACATATTATGATTTGTTCCTAAGTAATGATGAGATTAAACCTGTTCAGATTAACTCTGTGCTAGTGTTAACGGACAAACGTCCCCGTTCGTTGATTGCAATCGCATATGCCCTTCGGTTGGCTAAATCGCTTAATGCCAATCTGTTAGCAGTAACGAGGGGTATTCATCAAGAGCTAGTTAAAGGAGAGGCGGAAATCTACGGAATCAATCTTGCGTTACTAAAAACAGAAAGTAAACAACCTTCAATTGGCTACCTTCTAAAAATAATCCAAGACTTTGATGTTGGCCTGGTTGTTTTTCATAATCTGTATGGGCTCTCTGAGGAACTTCAAGCAAGTTCACCTGTTCCTGTTTTGATTGTCAAAATCAATCAATTCTTCAGATCTACAAAGGAAGTATCCGGAGGATATTTCACGTAGAGACAACTAGGTGTCATATTTGTTAGCAAAGCCACGTCGCATGACTAAGGCGCAGCTGAGAAGACTCTATACACCATTTCAACGTTTCTTCCGCCTAGAAGCGTCGAGTAGTATCCTTTTGATTATCTGTATTATTGTAGCCCTTGTGTGGGCGAATTCAATTTTAGGATTCAATTATTTTGCATTATGGGAAACTCATCTCACTATTGCTATCGGTCTCTTTGTAATTTCTGAACCACTGCGGTGGTGGATAAATGAGGGATTGATGGCCTTGTTTTTCTTTGTAGTTGGACTTGAGATAAAACGGGCAGTAGTTGTAGGTGAACTATCGCGAATACAGGATGCATTGTTCCCAATTCTGGCAGCAGTAGGAGGAATGCTCATGCCTGCCTTAATATATTTCATTATTAATTTTGGAACGGTAGGCGTTATTGGGTGGCCAATTCCAATGGCAACCGACATTGCCCTAGCCTTAGGTGTCCTCGCACTTTTAGGAAGCAGAGCACCAGTTTCAATGAAGCTTTTTCTTAGCACACTAGCAATTGCTGATGATATTGGATCCGTAGTAATTATTGCCATATTCTTTTCAACAATTGCTCCCTTTCTACCGTTAATCATCGGCATTATACTGATAATTATTTTATTTATTTTGAATCGCACCGGACTTCATTATACCCTTGTTTATGCAGTTTTGGGTGTCGGAGTATGGCTAGCATTTCTGCTTTCTGGCGTGCATGCTACATTAGCAGGAGTAATAGTGGCGATGACCATTCCTGCCATCGCTCGTGTAAACACCGAAGATTTTTGCAGCAAGGGTCATATTCTGCTCAGAGACTTCGAAGAATCAAAAAAAACCGGTGAAAGTGTCCTCACCAATAAAACCCAACGAACGGCAGTATTAGGCATGCAAGCCATTTGCCGGGATGTTCAAACGCCTCTTCAGCGAATGGAGTACTTTTTACAACCTTGGGTGGGTTTTGTCATCATTCCCTTATTTGCTATTGCCAATGCTGGTGTATTGTTAGTTTTTGATATCTCCCTTCCAGCTGCAGGAACTGTAATCTTTGGAGTAATAATCGGACTGATTTTTGGAAAGCAAATTGGTATTATACTCTTCTCATGGCTTAGTGTACGAACAGGAGTGGCAAACATGCCTAAGGATTTATCCTGGCGCCAAATATATGCTGTTAGCTGTTTAGCTGGAATAGGATTTACTATGTCACTTTTCATGGCTGATTTAACATTTGCAGGAATTCCGTTATTAGACACAGCAAAAATTGCTATTCTTCTTGCTTCTGTAATATCAGGTCTTCTTGGATTTTTCCTTCTTGGAGGAGTAAAGCTACTCTCCGAGTTACAAAATGGAATTCTTAAACGACTTCCGAGGAGAACTACATAATTTTTAACAGAATTTAAGCAGTCTATAATCGAATGTAATGGCACTTCTTGGAATGACCAAGATTAGGATTTCCGATTACAATGGTGGGCTCTTCAAAAAATAAAACGACTGACCAGGCGAGTTATCATCTCGAAGAACCAATCTCTGCAGCTAGCATAAGATTAACAGGATTTCGTACATTCTTACTCACTAAAACAACCATTATTAAACACAAATCGAGACAAGCCTTAACTCCACTTCGTCCAGGATTATTTGGCATAAAATATACAAAAAGCCCATTCTCAATTCCTGAATTAGACACTAAATCAGAAGCTATCATTCTTATTCCAAGAAGAGAAGTTACTCAACGGGCAAAGAGTCAAAAAGGTACTATGGCAAGCATTGGTGACAGACGGTATGTCTTAATTACATTTCACCCTTTCAAGGATGCCACCCTCCGACAAAGAGCAAATCGTTTAGTTTGGCAAACACCTCTAATTCGAATTCGACCTGGATTAATGATTACTCCTCATATCCGAATCAGCCGGTTCAGGCTCTACGAAGGGATATTATTCCGTCCAAGCGAATATGTTCAGCAAATGGTTGAACTTGGAAAAACTATCTGGTATGCCCCGAAACTTCAACTATTAAATCCTAATCAAGAGCGGACATTTGAAAAATTAATTCAGAATATGTTCGAAGAACGCGCTGATTTCATCACCAGATCAAGTAATAAGTTACTTAAAGAAGCCAAGGAATCTTCAAACCAACCTTTGTGGACCAAATCCTGTAAACAACAATTAAACCTGCTTCGGAAACGCCTACGCCAAATCCGAGCCCAATCAGCCTTTTTTTATCGTGAGTTCGGTTTCGACTACCTCCCCATCGTCACCCGCACTGCAGCCAAGGTAAGTCGTGTACGGCAAAAGGTATTGAACATCTAAACCTTATCGATTATTAAATTCAGAGGGATTCATTTTGTGACAACTAAATTACACTTACAAAATCCCCTTTATCTATTCCTCCCCAAAATATATCGGATTTCGGGCATATCGTTGTTATTCCTCTAGGAATTTTCGAAAATGTCAAATTAAGCTATTCTTTCCTCTTTTTGGACTATACTTCGGTTGATTCCAGAACTAGTGATCTTGAAGTATAACCTATTATGGTGCCTCTATTGCTGTGATTACCATGGCCAAAAAGCAAAAGGGACAAAAGAAATCAGGTGCCAAGAGCAGCAAAAAAGAAAAGAAGGGTAACAAGTAGTTTCCCCTTTCCTAGGCTGCGCTGGTATCTTGTGGGTTTGAAATGCGTAGGGAGATTTCCTACGCGTGGATAGCCTAGACTGTCGAACACCAACCAACATACCGAAAATCAAGAGGCTTTTACTTTAGAGGTGAATAGAAAAGATGGTTCCACCCCGTCAAAAAAGACAACAGGAAGAAGAAGAGGAATACGAAGAAGACGATGAAGAAGAATACGACGACGAAGACCTGTCTGAAGAAGATTGGTAACCCATTAAAATTCTAGCATTGGGAGGTGTCGAATGGCACCTCCCTTATGTCTTTTAAAAAAATTAAGGCTAATGATTTAGGTTCTTAAACGAAATGAAAATCAACACAATCAATATCGATAACCTTGGCATATTATAAGTGAGTGAGGTAAGATGAAAAATTCCGAAGTTGCGAAGGTATTACGGGAGATAGCTGATTTATTAGAATTACAAGAAGTTCCCTTCAAACCCCGAGCATATCGTCAGGCTGCCCAGTCAATTGATAGGTTATCAGATCAAATAGTAGCTGTTGACGCACGGGGTGATTTAGATACAATTCCTGGCGTTGGTGAAAGTATTGCTAAGAAAATCCATGAGTTAATCAGTACAGGGCGTTTGAAATATTTAGAAGAACTCCGGAAGGAAACGCACCAAAGAGTGTTAACTGGAAAAGGTCAAGGAAAAGAAGTTGAGTATGAAATCAATGGATTAAAGGTGAAAGCACGGTTAACAGAGAAGTATGAGCGGATTACTGTCCGCGATTCCAGGAATTTCGTTGAGGATTCTTTCCGGACCGTGGATATTGGACCACCAGGATATAGTAAATTAATTCGAGGTCAGCTCAAGAAAACAGGGGAATGGGCTACTGTCACCTATCTCATTTCAAGAGAGATTCGTGAAGAGACTAAGAATAAATTACGCCAGGCAGCGGTAAAAGAATTGAAAAAGAACAACACTTCAAGATAATGCTGTATTCATATGAGTGTGCGTTTTAGTTGTTAGCTCGTTTGTAAATCTATACTTGACAAGTACACTATCATATTGGTGTTCATGCTGCATGTCAAATTTCGCTATCCTTAGATTTATACTTGTCCAAATCATCCTTTGCATGACAGGTGATTTCTTCCGATGAATCGAGAGGTAAGCGTCGAAGAGCGATTGTGCGAGATTTCTGAAAAGGCACAATTAGCTATGCTTTTAGACATCCTCACACCAAAACCTGGAAATGTTCATCGATACCGTGATCATCCAGATACACGAATTATCCATTTTGCAGCCAGCATCACGCAGTTGATTCATCCACTATACAAAGCTGCTGAGTGGGGTTACCACTTGCAAAGTTCTGGTGCTGAGTCTAATAAATTAGGTGTCCTAATCAAACGTGCAGTGCAGGCATCGATGAAGCTACATGAAAAAAATACCCTTCTTGGAACAATTCTCCTACTTATCCCTCTTGCAATAGCCGCAGGTAATGCCATCTCTACACAAAAACTTTCAAAGAATCGTCTTCGTCAAAGTCTAACGCAAATTCTTCATAATTCCAATGTCACTGATGCTATTGAATTTGTTCGCGCCCTACAAATTGCTAGCCCAGGAGGCGCAATTCCGAAATCACCTGAATGGACTCCACGTTCGCAGACTTTCGATTTTCAATCACCACATACAATTGCTTTAGTTCGTCGCGAGAATTACACAATACTTAACTTACAAGCGCTTGCTGCATCGTATGATTCAATTGCACAAGAATATACAACTGACTTTGCCTACACATTCAATACCTTGTATCCTCAAATGATAATCGCTTTGAATCGTTATGCGCGCATCGAAGATGCTGTCCTCGCGTCTTATTTGTGGACGTTAAGCGACCGCCCTGACACATTCATCCAACGAAAAGGTGGGCCAAAAGCCGCTCAACAAGTAATGGAACAGGCTCAGAAAATTTATGCCCGCATCATAAAAACTCCCGCAAGACAGTGGCATGAATATGTTACTCCTTTCGATGAATATCTTCATTCGAAGGGCTCAGAATTAAATCCTGGAACAACTGCTGACCTTCTCTCTGGCGCACTCTTCATTGCCTTGCTTCTCGAAAATATCAAATTGATATTTTGATTTAGATGATTAGAATCTTTTATTGAAAATTGTATTTTTTAACAGATTTCCAACGGAAAAATTGACCAAAAGTACTCTTTGGGCACTAAAGTCCATTCACTTAGCAGATGTTTCTGTAAGGGATCAACTTGGCCTCTGCTTCTATGCATCAACTTATTAGGAAAATAACTTCAAGTATAAAATCACTTTTTGGTAAAAGACAAGTTTCACCATTTGTTGGTTTCTTTGAATTAGGGCAAGATCTCCATTCATTTAATCAATCTGCAGTTAATACCGCAATTATTGAAAGAAAGAGCAAGACCACTATTGAACGAATTTTGAGTGAACAATTAATCTCATCTAAAATACAATTTACGCTCCAAATTGGTCTAGTCAATGAAAATTTCTATTTCTGGTATCGTAGCACCAGTGCTGACAATTGGCTGAATATCTATGCTGGTGAAACTTTTTACTTTCGCACTCTTGCATTCAAGAAACAGCTGATTGACTATATTCGTCAACATCTTCAATTGAAAAGTGACCGGAGTCTTGGTCGGCTTGTTAGCCAAATTACTAACTTTTTCTACAAAGTTCCTGAAGTAGTTGCAATCTCAGATCTCTTACGAAACCACCCTAGAATGCAAGGTGAAACACTTCATTTTCTTCTCAATGCAACTAACCAGGATTTGAATAACATTAGAAGGCAAATCAGTCACATTGGAAAAGGTCACCTTAACCGCGGACGTATTTTGAACCCTAGATTCCCAAAACTCGAACCCCTAAGAACACAACTGTTCGCAGCAATGATTTGTGATGGGCATCTCAATAAACGTCGTTGTTTGCACTATACTGAAAAAGATTCTGACCGTCTTCAAATAGTTAAACACCTTATTAGCAAACTTGGTGATGTTGAATTTAGTGAGCGAAAGCATTCTAATGGATGTACTCGCCTAAATCTCCCTGCAATAATTGGAAGGTTATTAGAGTGTTGGGGGATGCCTGTTGGTGATCGAGCCATTCTGAACATTGGACTTCCACATACGATTCTAAAAGCCAACCGAGAAATCAAACGAAAATATCTTCAAGAGCTAATACCTGAAGAAGGAAGTTTTATTTCTCGAGATAATTGCTTTAGGTGGTCACGAACTGCAGTTCTTGATGCAAGGATCAAATCTGAAGAATATTCATTCACACCCAGAATCAGCCATAAGCATATTAGAATAATCTCTGAATTCGGCAATCAAACTCAACGTTCTTATGGAAAAATCAAATCAAAAAAACTTATTCGTCTTATTTGGGGGCGCTTGAAAAATCTTAAAGATTCAGAAAAGGCAGACCTAGCAAATGATGCAAAAGTGTTATGGAAAATCGTTTTAGCTAATCCACCAAAGTTGATGAAAGATGAGGTGGCTTTATGCAACAGCCTAGGAATTGGTATCCCGTATAATCCCGTTGTAATCAATCTTTTTGACGCGGGTCGTGTAAGTGTTACTTGGCATGCAACTACTGCTAGTACAACCGATGGAATCAAGTGGGCTTTACAAGCGCTTCCACATGATAAAAGAAAGCGAATCGAAGTTGAGAACTTTTTAGCAACGATCTAGCTTGAGTAGCATTATGGTTCGTATTGAAATGGATGTTTGGCATATTCTTTGTCTCTGAGCAATTCGTCAATGGTGGGTCGTCCTTCAATTGCCCGGCGAATTGCATGTCGCATTGCCTTGTAATTGTTGATACGTATTCGTTGTCGGTCGACCGCTGTTGGATGGACAAAGACAGTTGCTACTATGACTAGCCGGTCGACTGCTTCTTTAGGAATGAATCCTTCCTCGACGGCGTCCATTACTGCCTTTGCACATCCAATTTGAGCGGGACCACCGAACAAGCTAGCCTGATGCATACTCCGATTAGCAACTGTTGGTACAAGTAATGTTTCAGGTTTCACTAACAGATTTGGTTCCAAAATCGCTAGAAGGGGTTCCATTCGCTCCGTTGGAGTTGACTTAGCTTGGGCGAAGGCGTATCCGACAGGCCCGTCTTTACGACCAATCATAAGATCAATGTGTGCTACTTCTGCTCCCGAACCAGCGAGTCCTTCACCAACCTTGAGCGAGAAATCCTTCACATGATTAGGTGTAAACCCAAATACTCCAAATCGCTCTTCAAGAGGTTCTTTCGGTTCCACTTCTACTGTGACTGCTTTTCGCTCAACTTTCCCTAGTTTTTCAAGTTCTATACGAATTTCTTCACGATTCTCATAGGTCAACACGCCACCGAGAGTCAAGGGGAGACGAGGTTTACCAACTGGGATGCCCATCATCTTCAGCCCCGCTTTCACACCCACTGCCCCTGAACTAACTATTAATCGGGTTAATTTTTGTACTTTTAATTGAAGCTCCACCGCTTCAGCAAATCGTCTGGCTTTTACCTTCGAAAGCATATCCACCCAAAGGTCACCAATTAACTGGGCGCTAGCTAGGATGCAACCAGAGCAACCAGAGGCCAGAGCAGGGTAAACTACCTCGTCATGTCCAACAAGCACCTTGATCTTCGATCCAACTTTTTCTAATACCGCTAGGATGAGTTTGAGTTGGCCACTAGAGTCCTTCAATCCTACAATATTATCAAGTTCTGCTAAGTCTTCGACGATTTGCCAGGGCATCTCAAGACCTGTACATTGAGGAATATTATACAAAAGAATCGGTAAACCAATCTCGTTTATCAAGCGATAATGTTCGTAAAGGCCACGAAGTGTGGGACGCATATAATACGGCGTAACTACTAAACATGCGTCAGCTCCAACCTTTTTTGCATATTCAACAAGTTCAATCGTGTATTTCGTGTTACTAGCACCGGCACCCGCTATCACGGGTACTTTACCCGCTGCTTCGTCAATGGCAATTTCTACGACTCTCCTATGTTCCTTTGGGGTCAAACTAGTGAATTCTCCTGTTGTACCCGCAGGGACAAGACCCGTAACCCCAAGGGTATCAATGCAATGACGGATTAAACGGCGAAAAGCCGGTTCATCTACCTTAGATCCATCTTTTGTGAAAGGCGTGACTAATGCTGGATTCACGCCACCTGGTTCATATCCCATTAATTTTCCCTCTGCAGCATAATATCTACGGTTTAGGTATTGCCAAGTCTTTTGGTCCAAGTTTCGAGAGTTTGGCTTCAGGATAGTTGTCTTGGATAATATTCCGTACAATTTCAGCCCATTTGACCTTTTCACGGGCTAAATCGCTTAGTCCTTGGACAGATGACCAGGGTGTGTACAAGGCCATGCTGGGTCCGGGTTCAAATTTATAATAAACCGGCTGGACGCACCGTGTGATTTCTGGCGNATCGTAGAAGCGATTGAAACCTCCGAAACTTGGCATCAAAATGATGTGGATATCAATAGGAAAGTCAGTAGCTTGGCGAATGGCAGCAAGTTGTGGCACGCTCATGTCGGCAACCGGGTTGAAACTACCGGCTCCAAGTTCCTCCAAGAGTTTGCCTCCAGCTGGAGATGCGTGACCTGCGAAAATACTGACTTTAAACATGATGTCCTTTGGGATTTCGCCAATCTCTTTGAGTTTGTTTAATGTCCATAAGAGCCCTTCATCAATAACTAAAAATCCTCGAAAACCCAATTCGATTCCTCGATTGATGTCGGTGATGACTTCTACTAGTTTATCAGCTCCACGGAATCGCATTCCTGAAAGGGCTCCATCAGGAGTGACTAGTTGTCGTCCGATGTCCCAACTCGTACGGGGTCCGGGGGTCAGAATGACCTCCATTTGAGCATCATAAGCCATTTTAGCAAATTGCCGCAACTCTTTGTCATCAAGAAAGGTAGCACCCATTACAACGCTGATCAATCGGTGAACCGGAATGCCACGCTTTTCAGATTCATCAATAAGGGCTTCTAACACCTGGGGGCGTTCCACTCCAGAGATTTCGATACGATAACCAGCTCCATCAGGGAACCGCTTTTCACTTGTAGGTAAATCGTATGCGTCTTGGCCAGGTAACCCAATTTTCTCTAAGGCTTTTCGAACTTTTTGAAATGATTTGAGATTAACCATAATTACAACCCTCGAATAGTGAGGTTTTGCCTACTGTTGTTACAAAAAGGTTTCAGTTGTAGCGACAAAGGAGCTTTTTTCTAGCATTGGTACTATCTTCTTAACTGGCTCCGTCTTCCTGGCTATCTTAAATCCACCGAGGCCTCCGTATCGGAGCTGCGAGGAAAGTGGATTCGGTCAAGATGGAGCCACATCTTCATCTTTCAACAAAGCCTAGCAAGAAGGGATTTTCTGAGGTAGGTTCATATTGAATATTGATGGCTTAATCACCCCTGCACTACTCGTCGACAAGGACAAGTTAGTTCGTAATGTAGCATCGATGGCTGATAAGGCTCGTAAGAGTCGAGTAGCTCTTCGTCCACACATTAAAACTCACAAATGTATCGAGATTGCCAATCTTCAAACTGAATACGGCGCTCAGGGAATTACCGTATCGACTTCAGGAGAGGCAGAAGCATTCATCAATGCAGGATTTTCCGATCTCACGCTAGCCTTCCCACTAGTACCATACAAAATTCGACACGCGTTACAATTGGCTCAACGCGCATCGCTGAACGTGTTGGTTGATCATCCTTCCATAATAACTGCGCTTGAAGCAGAATGCATCGCCGCAAATCAAACAATGACTGTCTTGCTTAAAGTGAACTCGGGATATCCTCGGTGTGGCATTGATCCTGCGCAACGGGGTTCAATTACCCTAGCCCAGCAAATCAATGATGCATCTCATCTCACCTTTGGCGGGATTTTGACACATGCTGGACACGCCTATTATTCAAAATCTCGTGCAGAACTGAGCTCTATCGCAGAGGAAGAGCAAAATATTATGCTGCAATTTACACAACGACTCCAAACCGAAGGACTTGACCCTATCACTGTGTCGATAGGCGCAACACCAACAACAACAATAACTGAACGATTTCAGGAAGGGATAACCGAGATTCGCCCAGGAAACTACGTGTTCTTCGATAACACTCAAGTTATGCTTGGCGTCTGTGAACTCTCAGACTGTGCCCTTTCTGTACTGGCGAGTGTAGTAAGTGTTCAATCTGACTATCTTGTGATTGACGCTGGGGCTTCAACCTTATCCAAAGATGTTGGAGCCTCACACATTGATCCCAATCAGGGGTATGGGGTAGTCCTCACGTCAATTCACGATGAGACCCCAACACAAGCAAAGATTGTTAGCTTATCCCACGTGCATGGGAAAATTCAGTTTGACAATCGTTCTTCTCATTCTTCTTTCACACCTGGAGATCTTATTCGCATCATACCCAACCATTCCTGTCTCACAACCAATTTGTTTGACCACTACTATATCATCGACGGCAACCGAGTCACCGGCACTTGGCAAATTCAGCGAGAACGGTTACGCACTCCACTATCCCACTCAGAAAAATAGGGAAGCGTTACAAATCATGATAATGGAAGAGGCTATACCGCCTGTCTTTAAGAAACGCTTTCAAGTCCTTTTAGATGACGAATACGACCACTTCATTGAAAGTATCAATCAGCCTCCTGCTCATTTCATCCGAATTAACTCGCTAAAGATCAACATCGAATCAGGGCTACACCGATTAGAAGAGCTGAACATTTCTGCTACGCCATTACCCTGGTATTCTGCAGGATTCCGAGTCTCTGGTAATTACAAACAACTTCCTTTTACCAGAGAATATTCACTTGGCTATTATTACATTCAAGAAGGGGGAAGCATGCTTCCACCTTTAGCTCTTAATCCTAAACCGCACCATCTCGTGTTAGACCTTTGTGCTGCTCCTGGGTCCAAAACCACTCAACTTGCTCAAATGATGAACAATCAAGGAGCAATTATTGCGAATGATCGGGTGTTCCGTCGAATCACAAGTCTCGGACATAACCTCCAACTCTGCGGAGTAATCAATACCCTCGTGCTCTGTGAAGACGGCCGCCATCTATCAACTCGGATTCCCCACAAATTCGATCGTGTTCTCATCGACGCACCCTGCACCGCTTCAGGACATCTTCGCAGTAAACCTCACCAATTCAGCATCAAAGATTTTCAACGAATAAAAGGCATTCAAACTCTCCAAAAAGGACTCATCACATCTGGGTTCCGGTTGCTTAAGCCCGGTGGTCACTTGGTATATTCTACCTGCAGTCTACATCCAGAAGAAAATGAAGCGGTCATTCATCATTTACTCAGTCATTCACCAGATGCTGGTATCGTTCATCCCAATGTTCCCGGTTTAAAGAGTCACCCAGGACTGACTCATTGGGAGGACACGCAATATCATGAAACCCTCCATGACTGCCTTCGCGTTTATCCCCATGAAAATAACACGGACAGCTTTTTCATCGCTCTTATCAGGAAAGAAAACTAATGCGCAAACCGAAATCCTCACCACTAATTGTTGACGAAGAATGGGAATCACACGTATGGGATCTGCTTTTTACCCAATTTGGCATTCCCAAACTTAAAGGATATCGTTTTCTTCTGTCTGGGAAAAAACGCATTCGCCTAATTAGTGAGGTGGCAAGCACACTTCTCCCCGATGTTCCATACACTGGCTCATCAGGGCTCTATATTGGGGAATATTCTCCCCGCGCGGTTCGCTTAACAATGGATGGCGCCATGCTTCTTGGCCAATATGCTACAAAACAGATCATCCATTTGACAGCTGAGCAGGCTAAAGAATGGATGCAAGGCGAATCCATTAATTATGAAAACAAACAAAGAGGCTATGTAATCGTATACCACAAAGAGGATATCTTAGGCTGTGGAAGCCTGTCTCAAGGCATCCTCCACAGCTTTGTTCCCAAAACAAGACGACCTAAACACCCATAATAAACAACTGGTGGAATATACAGCATGGCAGTAACCATTACGGTTCATGGTGGCGCTGGCGAAATCGGCGCGAACAAAATCCTAATCGAAGATAAAGGACATGAAGTAAAATTCTTCCTCGACTTTGGGAAATCTTATGAAACCATGCGGGAGTACTACGATTTTCCCATTTCCCCCAACTCCCTTGAGGAGCTTATCCAAATAGGCGCAACACCGGATATACCTCACCTCTATAATCAACCTGAAAAGAAAAAGCAATCCACATCTGATATCGACGCCGTTCTCCTTTCTCATGCCCACACCGATCATAGTGGCTATATTCCACTTCTAAACCGTAGCATTCCAATTTACATGGGAGAATGCACACGACGAATATTTGAAGCCCGAATACAAGGCGCAAGGAAGGTCTTTGATACGGACATCGAAGGCCTTACAATCGAAACCTTTCGCACCGGCGACCGGATAAAGATAGGCAACGTGGAAGCGTACCCGATTCATGTAGATCACAGCATTCCAGCTGCCTATGGTTTTATCATTCACTGTTCTGAAGCCAATATCGTTTACACTGGTGATTTTCGACGGCACGGAACTCGCCCACAATTAACCCAAGATTTTATTAATGCCGTACAAAAATCCGGAAAACCTGATGTTGTATTGTGCGAAGGAACTAACATAGCAAAAGCAGAGTTAGCGAATGAACAAGAGGTCCAAAAGAAACTCTCAATCATAATCAAAGAATGCCAAAGCTTAGCCATTGCTGACTTTTCTGAAGCCGATTTTGACAGGTTTAGAACGGTCCAAAAAGTAGCTGAAGAAAATAATCGTGAACTAATTATCGAACCACGTCGGATGTGGATTCTTTACGCAATCAACCAGTGCCGGGAACTACAAACACCCAGTGTCGTTAATAATTCACAAATCCGGTGGTTTGACTCAGAGAAAAAACGAATTTCAAAATATGAACGATTACTTAGAGAAGCCGAACCGGAAGTCAAAGAATTCGATGGACGGGCTGTTACAGCTAAAGAATTACACAAACACCCACAACGATATGTCTTCTGCAGCAGTTTCGGCAGCATCAGCGCTATACAACGAATTAAACCGCCAGCATCTGGTATCTACATATTAAGTGCCTCTGAGCCATTTAATGAAGAAAGTGAAATCAGTTTCGATAAACTCCTCAACTGGTTAGCACTTTCTGGACTGGCAATGTATACTGCCCACTGTTCAGGGCATGCACACCCAATCGATATCCGTCAAACCCTCGAAGAGATGCAACCCCGCCTAGTTATTCCGATACATACCGAAGAACCTGAACTTTTCCAAAAGTTCGTCAAAACCAGTGGACTTTCTTTCCAAATTCCCAAACAAGGTCTTCAGATTAAAATTGCATGACGATTGTCATTCTATGATAAATTTGCCTGACCCGAAATAGATTTTAGAAGGGTCACAAGAACATGCCGCATTATGTCCTTTCTCCGCGGGAACCCAGCCAAAGCCGCCGCCAAGCATGAAAAACGAGCTCGTGAACACCAGGAACGTGGGAATGAACAAAAGGCTGCCGATGAATGGATCGCCGCTGGACGCGATTATCTTAAGATACCCAATTATCCACGAGCGTATGATGCCTTTATCCAAGCTGCTCAGTTTTATTTAGCCGTAAATGATGCAAACCGTGAAACCGCGGCGCTGTTCGCCGCTGTTGATGCAGCAATCGCTGCCACTGATTTTGAAGCGGCTGCAGGAGCCCTTACCCAAATCGCACGAATTGGTACCCGAAAGAAGAATAACCAATTGCTCCTTCGTGCCTATGCGGTGCAAACCATTATACATATCGCTGGAAATGATTTGTCTAAAGCAAGAGAAAGTCGCCGTGAAGCCCTCAAGATGGAAAAACGGTTAGGTCGTAAGAAAGCAACCCTGCCTGTCTATCAAGTGGCTTCAGCTTTCGTTGACCGCTTTATTGAGGGCAATACAGTTCCTGATGACCAAACGCTTCCTAACCGATTTGACGAATCAGAAAATGTGAAATTAGTCATTTCAAACCTCCTCGTCCTCCATAACGACACAATGAAAACTAAACTCAAACTGGTTCTTGGGAAAGAGGAAGTGAAAATCAAGGAACGTGTTACAGGACATGTAGCATTTTCTTTTTCGATTCCTGTCCAAGTAATTGAAACAACCCTGACTCTCCCCTCGAATATCGCTTGCTTGCAAGACCCAAAAATACCTGAAAAAACCCAACGTAAATTCAAACTTCCTTTCGCCATTGAACCTCGGTTACCTGGTGAATTCGATGTGGGGCCTTTCACAATCTTGTTGCAAGCCAGACACCAGCAGTTCTTAATGAAGTCCAACATAGTCCCGCTAAAAATTATTGCAGCAAAACCCCGGCTCAATGTCTCCGCTGAACCCACCTCAACACCTCACTCACAAGAAGAGTTTGAACTCCTTTTACGGGTGGAAAATGACAGTCATGGTGACGCATCAGATGTTGTTATCACAATTACACTTCCACCTCATCTTTTGATCAAAACAGGCACCCTGCAAAAACGAATTGTCACCTTACACCCACAACAACATGTCCAATTCCCTCTCTTTCTTATTGCTACGAAAGCTGGTAACCTTGAAGGAATCATCAAATGTGATTACAAGGGAGCGAGTGGTCGGAGTCGAAAAATCGAGGAGAAATTTTCGGTGAAAATTCTTCCACGGGTACCTAAGCAAAAAGATTAATGAGTTGGCTAAACGGCAGTCACCACGTTAAGGGGTCATTTCAATGCGCGCACTCCTTCTTGCCGGTAGTGAAAGTAAACGTTTGTGGCCACTTGTTGATACAACCCCCAAACCCTTGTTAGATGTTGGGGGAAAACCAATCATCCAGTGGATAATCGAGGACATGCGGTCAGCTGGAATCCGTGATATCATCGTCTCTATTGGCTATGGCGGTGATCAAATTCGCGATTTCTTAGGACGCGGACATCACCTTGGTGTTAAAATTGATTATGTGGTTCAGAAAGAACCTCGCGGAGTTGCTGGGTCAATACTTGTGGCTAACGATGAATTACAGGGAGAAGATGCCTTCTTCGTTGTTAATGCTGATATCTTGGGTGACCCCAAAATGTTTCGACGAGCTCAAAAGCATTACAAAGAGCTCGATGCTGAAGCAGTAGTAAGCCTCACACTCACTAATACGCCCCAGTTCTATGGGATTGCTGTTATTGACGAACGTGCCCGAATGAAACGGTTAGTTGAAAAGCCCCAACCTGAAGACATTCAAAGCCGCTATGCAGTTGCAGGGATTTATGTTTTCCAACCCCGCATTTTCGACCTCCTCGAAGAAACTAAAGATCTACCCTCCGCCCTTCAGCACCTTATTGACAATGGCAAAGCCGTGTATGGTTCGGTCTGGGAACGAGATTGGGTGGAAATAACACGCCCTTGGGACTTAATCCGGGCAAATAGGTTCGTTTTGGACAAGGTGCTAACAGGAAAAGGTTCATTCATTGCAAATTCAGCCGACATCCAACAACCCAGTCGAATCGAGGGGTCTGTACATATTTCTGAAGGTGTTGTAATCCGTCCTCACACAACCATTCGTGGACCCACCTATATTGGACCCAATACCTACATCGGAAACAACGTCTTGGTCCGAGAATATACTGCACTGGGCTCAAATGTTCTTGTAGGCTTTGGAGTTGAGATCAAAGAAAGTCTCATTTACAGTGAAAGCAAGATTGGGCGCTTATGTTTTGTTGGTGACAGTGTAGTAGGACATAATGTGGACATTGGTGCCGGAGCACAGCTTGTAAATCGACCGGTTACTGGTGAATCTATTACAACCATAATTAAAGGAAAGCCTGAAACTGTTCCTCGCATCAAATATGGCGCCGTAATTGGAGATAACGCGATCTTGAGCCCTAATGTCTCGGTATATCCTGGAGTTAAAATTGGTGTCAACTCGGTTGTACTTCCAGGTGCCATTCTCTCTGAAGATGTTCCCTCAAACACTGAAGCTCGTACCCCTCACAAGGTGGCGTTCCGCGCTCTTGACTCTGGAAAGGAGAAAAAGACTTAAAGGGTCACAAGTTGTCCGTCCTTCTCGGTGACTCGGAGTGGCTGTTGTTCTTGCATACGTTCTCATCTTAGCTAAATCTGGACGAGAATTCGATATTATCGAAAGCTTGAAGGAATTCAAACAGGTCAAAGAAGCTCGGACGACCCTTGGCTCCTGGGATATTATTGCATCAGTTGAATCTGAGTCAATGGAAGCTCTCTACGTTCTTGTTGAACGAATTCGCGCCCTTCGAAATGTAGAGCGTACCTCCACCCTCATTACGAGATAATTAAGGCCCTCGGAAATCTTGCTTCCTAACCATCCAATTTTTAATTACGCAGTTCAAGGGGATATCCAGTCAAAACATCTCTGGAATAAGCTTGAGGCGGTCTTTGACTGAGAGTGGCTTTCGTGTCTAATGCGTCACAAACCCAAACAGAAGATGTACAAGCAATTGAAGTGCGCGCTGGAGATGCAAAATTCTTCCTCACAATCGGCAGTGGGGCATTCATTCTTGTTGGCATAATCCTGTTGGCTCTTGCATTTCTTCCCCTCTTCTTTCCTCTCAATCTCACTCAATCATTTCTCATCGCTGGGTTAGGTTATCTAATTCCGGGACTCGTCCTTTTCATTTGGGGACTCGGTAAAATCTTCCGGGGGAAAGATTTAACCCTCAGTCAGGTTTGGCAGGCTAAAATCCAACGCGATGATGTTAAACGTACTGCCCGATTTCTGGTTTTTGTCACCTTCTTCGTAGTTCTCCTGGTTATTCCTATTCTCATCGGCTTGTCTGTTATTGACATTATGAACGCCATTATTCAGTGGTCCTTACTCGTTTTCGGACCTCTTGGAATCTATATTGGTGTATTTCTCATTAGCATCTTCGGCAATTTCACAGTTATCTTTCCTGTTCCGTATTTATTCGTCCTCCTCCTCGTCGTCGTTAATTGGNCAAATTTCGCCATCATTGATGGACTAATTCTCGGACTCGTTGTTGGAGCTGGGGCCGCTATTGGTGAAACCACTGCCTGGCTCTTAGGACGAACCCAAACTCAAAGCTTGGAAGAGTCAACTGCTGGACAAAAAATGATGTCAATGCGAAAACAGATTGAAAGCGGTTATGGAGGTCTGTTTATATTCATTTATGCCGCTACGCCTCTCCCTGACGATCTTCTCCTCATTACTCTTGGAGCCACCAAATACCCACTATGGAAAGCTATTCTCTATTGTTTCTTAGGCAAGGTGGCATTAGCGCTCCTAATTACTATTGGCGCATTTTTCTTCTATGATTTATTGTATGCAATGTTCGGTGGAGCAGGTAACCCGCTGATGGATACACTTTACCTCATTATTGGTATTGCTTTGATTGGACTCTTCTTTCTACCTTGGGGAAAGTTCTTGAGAAAATTGAGGGGTCAATCAGAGAAGCTGGAATAAATACACTGTTTCTAGCAGTCCTAATAATCGACATTGGGCAACAACCTGAATATCATAACTTTCTTTTCGAATCATCTGCAAAATCGCAGGAAGTACAGTAGCTGAACTAATTAGGATCTGAATTTGCCCTCCTTTAGCAAGAACCTGGTGCGCTCCCGAGAGGAATCTGGCAACTAACTCACACTGTGGCCCTGCAAACCAAGCCTGTGCAATCCAACTTGAAGCTTTGCTGGCAAAGTAGGGAGGATTGAATAAAATCACGTCAAAGGTCTGGTTTTGAACTGGCTCAAAAAGGTCGCCTGACAACACGGAGACACGATTCTGAAGGTTATTCAATCTCATTGTTGTTCTTGCACATTGGACAGCATATGGATTGATATCTGTAGCAGTCACGTGACCTCCTGCTTGAGCTGCCGCTGCTGCAATTGCGCCAGTACCGGTTCCAATTTCTAAAACACGTGATGAAGGAAGAATCTGCATATGTTGGATGAAAAATCTCGTTGTTCGCCCTGTCAATGGATTAAAAACGTGCGGACAAATTTGAACCTGTAGTCCGTTGAGCTCAACAATAAACACCCGTTTGGTGCGACGATGGAGAAGGTCTAATATCCAGGCAACCAGTCGGGGATAAATTTGAGAAAAAACCATCATCGTGTGTTCCTATCTGATAATGTAACAAGAAGAGATTTAACATTGGTTTTCCGTAAAAACTGCTAGGGGCAGCCACTCAGCCCACAAGGTTTTAAACCAATGTATCTAAGGTGAGTTCGATAGAGAATGGCACTCGGCGGTTTTGATTTCATAGCGGAAGAAAAGGATGCTGCCAAAAAAATCGAAGAACTCGCCCAAGTTCTCGAACGGGTAGCAACGATATTCCTTAATGGTGTCGGTTCTCTCGAAAAACAGCTTAATGAAGTACGCACACGACTATCCACGTTGGAAACCCAAGTCGATACGGTACTCAAAATGGGTGGAACCCGTGCTCCTTCTGCTCCCGCTACTATCGCCGATGCTCATACTCCACAGGCTTCTGCTCCGCCCAGTCCTGGAATTACACCACCTCCAAGTCTAAGTGCTCCTCCTACTGCTCCTGGTATGGCTGCACCTCCCCCACAAACTCCCACATCACCAATGGCAGCAACAGGTGGAATGGGTATCCGAGCCCAAATGCAAGGCGAATTACAGTCTTTTCTCGCCCGTCGGCGAGCTGCCCTTGAAGCATCACTTGAAGATGAAAAATAATAACTGATCCCGGGCATTTCATTTCTTTTGGTTTGAAAAAAAGTCACTCAAGGGAAGTTGACCTTCCTCCTGTTGATCTCCGGAATCCGCTGTCTTCTCAAGGAGTTTTTTCAGTTTACGCATGTCTTCTTCCATGATAGGAACCAGAGTCTGATTGTAAAGGCCAGCAGCAGGATGGTACATAACGAAAAAGGTGCGCCCGTTCCGTTCAAAGCTTTTCCCATGTAATGCTCCCATACTGCCCCGTGTTTCAAGTAGGGTTTCGGTTGGCACTCGACCCACAAGGGCAATGACTTTTGGTTGGATATGTTCTAATTGTCGAATTAGATACGAGTGACACGACTTTCGTTCACTTTGAGTAGGTTGGCGGTTTTCAGGTGGACGACATTTAACGACATTTGTGATGAAGACCGATTCACGTTTAATCCCAGCCTGTTCAAGCAGTTTAGTTAGAAGTTTACCTGCAGAGCCAACAAAGGGCTCTCCTTGGACATCCTCCCTGTAACCTGGAGCTTCTCCAATTATTACAAGACGCGCAGTGGGTGGACCCACTCCTGGGACTGCTTGAGTTCGTGATTGAGCAAGAGGGCATCTTTGGCAAACAAGAATCTCTTGTCGAAGCTTCTCCCACCTATCAGACGCCTGAGTCATAGGTTCATCACTTTTGACGAATAGCATAGTAGTGAGGGGTTATCTTCCTCTTAACGCTATTCGCTTGAAGCAGCCATCCGCATTCTTCGTCGCTTTCGGTAAGCATAGAAGACCACAATTAGGGTGAATATAACCACCGGTAAGATCACAGCTAACAGCTTGTTAATGAAAGTCATATCCACCGGAACTAAAATTTCCTGGCTGTCCACTTGCTCATCTAAATAATACAGTGAGACATTGACAAGAAACATCCCAAAATCGTAGACGTGACTCATATTATTCATGAGGGGAAGTACAACGGTGTTCTGTCCGGATGAGAGTACATATTCTTCGGAACTGTTCGTGAATTTGGGTCCAGAAGCCTCTAACCGAACAGTAACGGTTTGTATTACACGATTTTCAAGGAATACCACAAGTGAACCTGGCTGGTTTTGTTGGGAAACCTGTCCTGGAACAATTGAGAGTATTCTAACTGCTGAGACAACTGAAATCTCGTACTGTTCAAAAAGAAATGAAAATGTGCCTACATTCACCTCGAATGTAGCGATGTGAGTCCCAATGGTAGCGTTGTCCGCAACCGAATAGCCAAGTACAATAGGCAAGTCTTCAAATGGACTTATTGTGAAATTAAGAAACTCATCATAGGGATCTGAAGGATCCTCACTGATGATTTCTCCAAAATCATCCGAGAATCTCGCCCAGCCGTCTAAAGTAATGTTTTCTCGATTGTGGACAATTGCTTGCACTTGACCGTGGGCGGCTTGGGCAACTTCATCGGGGACCACAACATCCGTCACTTCAATCGGATTCTGTAGTGCAAAAACAGGTGAAACAGTTGTGAAACTAATAACTGACGTTAAGAGAAACACCGCAATCAATAGGACACAAATGCCATAGGTCCGTTTCACTCGAAGCTCACCTTATTCATTCAGGTCATGGGGTGCTGTGCCAATGTCAAGTGCAGCTTTTAACCTTTTTTATCGTGACGTCCCCGTCTTTCACGGCGGGGATGAATCGCCCCGTCAGTTATCCCCACCCCTCCCACAGGCTGATAAACTTCTGCGCCCCTCCCTGCAGTATCATGAACCCGTGGATGCTGACCCGCAACATCTGCATCTCGCCCAATTCTTACCCTATAAAGCAAAAAAACTAGGGAAAAACAAAATAAGAAATGACGAGACATAAAAAACCACGAGCTGATGTGTAAGTGGAGCACTAAGGATTCGCCGGTTATCGAAGCGGGTTATTCAATGCAATCGTGGAACCCCCCTTGGACAGGGATCCGAAGGCCGCGGTCACCCTGTTGGTGTAGTTCCTATTGCAGCAACCCCCTGTGAACGGGGAGCCAGTCCAAGCATTTTGGCGTGGCTTGCATCGACACACAGCTCTCCCTAGATTCCCTGGGGAGTGGACTCGATGGAAGCTCCTGCTTGCAGGCAGGGGCAGTTCATAGTCTTTCTGCATCGGATGTAAGTATACGCTCCAGTTGATGGACTTTTTCGTGGGGAACTAATTTTTTCTGATAAAAATGGGATAGGTTTATATAGGATAGTATTACTGCTTTGTCAGACTATATATAGTCACGCTATATAATTGGAGAATAGAACATGACCGAAATACCCACCGACAAAACAGACTCGAAACTTCGCGAATGGACTCGCGAAATAAACCGTGGTATTCTTGAGTTTTGGGTACTCAACCTACTACATCAAGAAAGTCTTTACGGTGCTCGTGTTGTACAACTAATTGATGAAATGTCGGACGGTCGGATTCAAATGGAACCAGGAACCATCTATCCCTTGCTGAATCGTCTTGCTGAGAAGGGCTGGATCAAAGGGGATGTTAAGGTTCGCAGTCAGGGGCGAGGACCGATGCGCCGCTACTATCGCCTAACATCTGAAGGGGATCAACTCTTGAGTGCAATGATCGACCATTACTTCAGCACATATGATGCACTCTTCCAGATGATGGCTGCCGAGTTCCAATCTGTTCGCAAAAGATTATCAGAAATTATGGAGGAAATAGANTAAATGACCAATAAAATTCAACTTCGTGTTGTCTCGCTTCCNAGTGACGAAGCCGGACGNGGAATCGTCCGTGTTGACCCCAAGGTGATGGAACGCTTAGGTGTCACCTCTGGCGACATTATCGAAGTCATCGGGAAAAAGCCCACNGGNGCCCGAGTNTGGCGTGGACAATCAATACATGCGGGTTCNGGAAAAATCTTCATGGATGGTCTGGTCCGCAGCAACGCTGGAACAGGAATCGGTGAGCTAGTCGANGTCAAACGCATTGACCCCCCTCCCGCAAAACGGGTTGTATTAGCCCCTGCACAGCGTGGAGTCCGAATTGTAGCTGAAGGCGATTCCGTTAAACCGAGTCTCAATCAACGCCCTGTCACACCCGGTGATATCATAAGCACAGCAGGAGCGGGAGCATACCGAAGTGATGACTATTCACTTTTTGAAGCGATGATGCGAAGCGCGGGTGCCCCCTTTGCACTAGGTGAAATCAAGTTTGTAGTCACTAACACCACGCCCAAGGGGACTGTGAAAATCACTGAAGATACCATTATNCAGATTCAACCTGATGCAGTAGAAGTTACTGCCAAGGCNCCTCTTGTAACATATGAGGATATTGGCGGTTTAGATGAAGCCATTGCCCGCGTTCGAGAAATGATTGAACTACCNCTCAAACACCCCGAACTCTTTGACCGNCTTGGNATTGACCCGCCCAAAGGTGTTCTACTATTCGGACCNCCAGGAACTGGAAAAACACTCCTNGCACGGGCCGTTGCTAATGAATCTGATGCAACCTTCATCACAATCAACGGACCAGAAATTATGAGCAAATTCTATGGTGAATCCGAAAAACGCCTTCGAGAAATATTCGACAAAGCCTCCCAACAAGCTCCCAGCATCATTTTCATCGACGAAATCGACAGTATCGCACCCAAACGCGAAGAAGTCCAAGGTGAGGTTGAACGCCGAGTCGTTGCCCAACTATTAGCTTTAATGGATGGACTTCAAGCACGAGGACGAGTCATCGTTATCGCCGCAACTAATCGTCAAGATGCATTAGACCCCGCACTACGACGTCCTGGTCGATTCGACCGTGAAATTGAACTCCCCGTACCCACCAGGAATGGCCGTAAGGAAGTACTACTCATTCACACCAGAGGTATGCCTTTAGCGAAAAACGTGAACCTTGACGAACTAGCTGATGCCACCCATGGCATGGTGGGGGCTGATCTTTCAGCTATCGCCCGTGAAGCCGCCATGAACACACTTCGCCGTATTCTTCCAAAAATCAACTTGGAAGAAGATCAACCTATCGCTCCCGAAATTATCGAAGAGCTCGAGGTTACTGCCGAAGACTTCGATGAATCACTCCGCCGAGCTGAACCTTCAGCCATGCGTGAAGTCTACCTTGAAATACCCAAAGTTTCTTGGGATGATGTTGGCGGATTGAAAGAGGTTGAAAAGGAACTCCGAGAAGCCGTTGAATGGCCCCTCAAATTCCCAGCGAAATTTGAGAAAGTTGGTGTGCAACCGCCAAAAGGCATCCTGCTCGTTGGCCCGCCCGGTGGCGGTAAAACTCTATTAGCCAAAGCAGTAGCTACGGAAAGTGAATCTAACTTCATTGCCATTCGCGGTCCTGAAATCTTTAGTAAGTGGGTTGGAGAATCCGAAAAGGGTATACGGAAAATCTTCAGGAAGGCTAGACAGGTTGCTCCCAGTATCATCTTCTTCGATGAGCTCGATAGCTTAGCTCCTGCCCGTGGACAATGGCAAGGGAGTCATGTATACGAATCGGTCCTTAACCAACTCCTTGCTGAACTCGATGGCATGGAAGAACTCAAAAATGTCGTTGTAATCGCCGCAACCAATCGTCCCGAAATCATTGACAAAGCCCTACTCCGACCGGGACGGTTCGACCGTATCATCTTCGTCCCCCCGCCTGATACTGAAGCGCGACATGAAATTCTTCAGGTTCACTCTCGTAACATGCCACTGGGTAAGGATGTAGACCTTGAAGAGCTTGCCAAAATCACCGAAGGTTACTCCGGTGCTGATCTCGCGAACCTAGTTCGGGAGGCAGGGATGTATGCCATTCGCTCCGAAGAAGCCCTTTCAACTGTGAATCTCAAGCACTTTGAAGCGGCTCTAGAGAAAATTAAGCCCAGCGTTACACCAGAAATGCTGAAAGCCTACGAAGACTACATTGCTGTCATGTCTACAAAGCGGGACGCTATCGACACTACACCTGGACCCTACGCCTAAACTCATCATCTCCTGCAATCCAGCTTGTAAAAAGCTGGATCGCTCATCCCTTTTTTTGGAGTGGTGACACGCGTTCAGCGTATAAAAAGTTTATAAGGGCAACTGCTGCTTTATAAAAGCGGCTTTAAAAAGTTTATAAATACGTACTCAGCCGGACTGTGAGGTGTTTTTGTGCCAAAGAGGCCAAAATATAAAATTGAAAATGTAGTTGCTAGCGTCGAAGTCGATGCAAAAATAGATTTGAATCTTCTTGCCCGAAAACAACGAGATGCTGAATATAATCCTGAGCAATTCCCCGGATTAATGCTCCGAGTCAAAAACCCGAAGGCTACGATCCTTGTCTTCAATAGTGGTCGGATGGTAATCACGGGTCTACGTCGTGAA
>JGI2171J19970_10000123_pt1 | contig 32833 bp, 29 predicted proteins | sample DeeMarSWOR324_28_FD_19970 | JGI IMG/M metagenome (IMG submission 19970) | reverse complement strand
CCTTTCCCGAAGAAAACTCATTTTTCATTCTCTCCTTGGATTACTCGCCGTTCCCTTTTTCCGCCTGTCGCCAGCGAGGCGTCGTTCCTCGCCGAAATTGATCCGGCCTCCGGGGGCCCTTCCCGAAGAACAGTTCCTCCAGAAATGTGTCAAGTGCAGTGAATGCATGAAGGTCTGTCCCACCAACGCCCTCCAGCCTGCCTGGTCAGAGGCCGGCCCGGAAGGGATCTGGACCCCTGTCCTGGTGCCGAGGATCGGGCACTGTGAGTACTACTGCTCCCTCTGCTCTCAGGTCTGCCCTACAGGAGCCATCCAGGAGCTGACCGTTGAGGAGAAGACCAAGGTGAAAATCGGGCTCGCCTGGGTAAATAAGAACAGGTGCATTCCCTATGACCTCGGTACTCCCTGCATCGTCTGCGAGGAGCACTGCCCCACCTCTCCCAAAGCCATCAAGCTGGTGAAGACGGAAGTGAAGCTTCCTGACGGGACGATCTTGACTCCTCTCGCCCCAGTCATCGATACAGACCTCTGCATCGGATGTGGAATCTGTGAGAACAAATGCCCTGTTGTCGATGAGCCCGCGATCTACGTCACGAGCGTGGGAGAAAGCCGGTCTGAGAAAAACCAGCTTCTCCTGGACCTGATCAAGGAGAATTCAGGCCCCTACTGATTTTTCAGCTCTTTTTTTACTCGGTGATCGTGAATTCCAGAGTCTTCAGCACCTCGCCGTTCGGCCCGATCACATCCACATGCCAGTCCCCAGTCCACTGGTCCCAGATGTTCTTTGTGCTCCAGGTCCGCCAGCTGGCCGCTTCGACCGGCAGGTTCACCCTTGCCATCTCAGTCTCGCCGTGATACCAGACATGGGTGATCTCGATAGCCATCTGGGCTCCGACGATCTTGGTGTAGCAGAAGAGCTTGCCGACAGTCGCTTCAAACTCAGTTCCGGCATCGACAGGTTCCCGGTCCTGGACATCCCGACAGATGACCCCCACTTCCACTTCAACAGCCGGTTCCTCCTGAGCCTTGACCATTGCCACCTGGAAGAGAGAGACAGACGCCAGCAACGCCAGGGCAAGAAGTATTGAAAAGAGCTTTTTCATAGTTTTCCTCCTTTCCTAGAAATAATGATTAGGCTATTTCTCCTCCCAAGGTTAGCTAAACTCTAGCACAAAATAGCATTATTGACAATAGGGAAAAATATGGGGACGTTCCCCTATTACTATTATTCGGTCAGGACCTTCTTAAGCTCCTCTTTGAGGTGGGGGACGACCTGAAAAAGGTCAGCCACTATTCCGAAATCAGCGACTTTAAAGATGGATGCCTCGGGATCCTTGTTCACAGCAATGATATGCTTGGAGGAAGACATGCCTGCCAGATGCTGGATAGCGCCTGAAATTCCAAAGGCCATATACAGATTCGGCGAAACCGTCTTGCCGGTCTGCCCCACTTGATGCTGATGGTCGACCCACCCCGCATCCACTGCAGACCGCGAAGCCCCTATGGCCGAATGAGGGACTATAGAGCTGAGTTCCCTCAACAGATCAAAGTTTTCCGGCCCTTTCATCCCTCTGCCCCCGGAGATCACGACATCCGCCTCTGTCACATCGAGTTCTGCTCCTTCTTCTCTCAAAACCTCTTCCACTTTTCCTTTGACCTGATCTTCAGGGATGACCACATCTTTCTTGACCACTTCTCCCTGCTTTGTTTCCGGCTCCAAGAGAGAAAAGACGTTCGGCCGCAGTGTTGCCATCTGGGGCGATGCCTTAAAGGACACGGTAGCAAAGGCTTTGCCGGCAAAAATCGGACGGACCACTTCCAGCTTCCCGCCCTTGCAGGCGGTCTGAATGCAATCCGTGGCCAGGCTGACTCCTAGCTTCGCAGCCAGCCGGGGAGCCAGATCCTTGCCCATCGCGCTGGCGGAGAAGAGGATGATTTCCGGCTTGACCTCTTCCACAAGGGAATACAGCGCTTGAGAAAAACTCGCCGCCGAATAATGACTCAAAAGAGAATTCTCCAAGACGTAGACTTTAGAGGCTCCGTAAGGAAAAGCCTCGGAAGCAAGCCCTTCTATATTATGGCCGATGAGGACAGCCTGGACTTCGGTCTTAAGGTCATCCGCTCTTCGTTTACCCTCGGAGAGGACCTCCAGCGAAGATTTTTTGACCTTGCCTTCTCTGATCTCAAGAAAAACGAGTATCATTTCATCCCTCCCTTAAATTACCTTGGCTTCTTCATGTAAAAACGCCACCAATTTTTTCGCGGCTTCCTGGGGTTCATCTTCGATGATTTTACCAGCCTGCCTCTGCGGGGGGCTCTCCATCTTGGTCACCTCCAACAGGGGCGCCGTATCATCGGCCTTGAAGCCCAGCTCCTCAACGGTCACCACAGGGATCTCTTTCTTTTTAGCGGCCATGATTCCTTTCAAGGTCTCATAACGCGGTTCATTCAAACCCTTCTGGGCACTGACGACTGCTGGCAGTGAAAAAGACACTTTTTCCAGTGCGCCCTCTATCTCCCGATGAGCGGTCCCCTGATTGCCCTTGATCTCCAGTTTTGTCACCACGTTGACCTGGGGAAGCCCCAGCAATTCCGCCACCATGGCCGGGACCTGGGCATTATCAGCGCCGACCGACTGCTTTCCGAACAAGAGAAGGTTTTGATCGGAGAATTTCTGTTCGACCGCGCGGGCAATGATCTTTGCTGTCCTTAAGCCATCGTAGGTCTCAGGGGATCCATCCTTCACCAGGACGGCCTCATCCGCGCCCATGGCCAGGCACTTTTTGAGAATCGTCAAGGCCTCCTCATTCCCGACCGAAACAACCGTGACCTTTCCCCCGTTTGCCTCCCGCAAACGCAAGGCTTCCTCGACTGCATACTCATCATAAGGACTCAGGACAAAATTCAGGCCTTCTTCGATTATGGTGTTTGTCTCGTGGTTGATCCTTATTTTTGACTCAGTATCAGGGACTCTTTTGACGAATACGAAAATATTCACTCGTACCTCCTTCCCAAATTTTTCCCGCTTCGTCCGCAGGATCGAAACGAGACAGCCAAGATGAGCAAGAGATGCGACATCCCTTATTCGGGCTCAACCCTGTGTTCGGCCTTATACTTCTGGCTTGGCTGCTTTTGCCTTACTTTTTGCGTGTTGAATATATTCTTCTGTTAAATCCCAGTCTTGATCCTGGTTATTCCTCGAACCTCTTCAAGATGAGAGTCCCGTTTGTCCCCCCGAAACCAAAAGAATTCGACAAGGCATAACGGAAATCAGCCGGACGGGCCTTGTTGGGCACATAATCCAGGTCGCACTCCGGATCAGGATACTCGTAGTTGATGGTCGGAGGCATAATCTGGTTTTTCAGGCTCAGGGACGAAAAACCCACTTCCAGCCCCCCTGCCGCACCCAAAAGATGCCCGGTCATCGACTTTGTCGAATTCACCCCAATCCTGTAGGCATGATCTCCGAATACTTTCTTGATAGCCAGGGTTTCGATCTTATCGTTATAGGGAGTCGATGTGCCGTGGGCGTTGATGTAGGTTATCTCTGTAGGATCAATGCCGCTATCCTGCACTGCCATTTTCATACACTGGACAGCTCCCTCTCCGTCTAAAGAAGGAGCTGTNACATGATAGGCATCTGCGCTCATCCCGTATCCCACGACTTCCGCATAGATGTTCGCATCCCTTTTGAGGGCCGAATCCAGAACCTCCATGATGACAATTCCCGCTCCCTCGCTCACGATGAATCCATCTCTTTCTGCATCGAAAGGACGCGAAGCTTTCTCAGGTTCGTCATTCCTGACAGAAAGCGCCCGCATGGCACAAAAACCCGCAACTCCGAGCGGTGTAATTGGAGCCTCTGCCCCTCCGGCAATCATGATATCCGCATCTCCTCTGGCGATGATCCGGAATGAGTCGCCGATGGCGTGGGTGCTGGTCGTACAGGCCGTGGCGGTGGCTGAATTGGGGCCCCTGGCTTTGTACTTAATAGAAACCTGGCCGGAGGCTTCATTGATGATGGTCGAGATCAAAAAAAAGGGAGAAACACGGCCCGGGCCCTTCTCAAGCAGTATCTTGTGTGTCTCTTCAATAAATCCGATTCCGCCGATCCCGGAGCCGATGTAGACGCCCGCCCTCCCTCCTTGCAATCGCTCGGCAGCGATCCCGGAATCTTGGACAGCTATCTCCGCAGCAGCAAAAGCATACTGAATAAAGAGGTCCATCTTGCGCAGGTCCTTTTTATCAATGAACTGAAGAGGGTCGAAGTCAGAAACCTGGCCGGCAATCTGGCTCGAGTACTGCGAGACATCGAACTTGGAGATTCGACTGATACCACCCTTGCCCTGGAGAAGGGCATCCCAGTTCTTTTTATTCCCCATCCCCAACGGAGAGACCAGCCCGACGCCCGTGATGACCACACGTCTTTCGTTGTCTTTCTTTCTCGGAGAGAAGGTCTTTCCCATCAGGAAATATTTGGGTCTTATTTGACGAGGTTGTTCAGGATGTAATCCATAGCTTTGCCAACCGTGTTCAGCTTTTCCGCCTCCTCATCAGGGATGTCCATGTTGAATTCATCCTCCAGGGCCATGACCAGCTCAACCGTGTCCAGAGAATCCGCGCCCAAATCATCGATGAACGAAGCTTCTTCTGTAATCTGCTCTTCGCTGATGCTGAGCTTGTCCGAAACGATGGATTTTATCTTCTTCAACAGTTCATCTCTTTCCATTTTTCTCCTCCTTTTTTTAACTTCCTGATAATATTCAAACGGCTACATAACCATGCCGCCGTTTACGTTTATAACCTGTCCCGTGATATAGGCTGCCTCGTCAGACAGCAGGAATTTGACTGCATGGGCTATCTCATCAGGAGATCCAAACCTCTTCATGGGAATAAACTCGATGAAAATCTTTTTGACCTGTTCGGGTAGATTTTCGGTCATCGGGGTAGCGATATATCCGGGAGCGATGGCGTTGACTGTGATTCCCCGAGGGGCCACCTCTCTAGCCAGGGCCTTGGTGAAGCCGAGAACGCCTGCCTTTGAGGCTGCATAGTTTGTCTGCCCGGGATTCCCCATCTGTCCCACGACCGATGAGATGTTCACGATCCGACCGTTCCGATTGCTGATCATATTCCGAATGACCGCCTTGGAGAAATTAAAAACTCCCTTTAAGTTCACGGTCAAAACCGCATCCCACTCTTCCTCTGTCATCCGCATCAGCAGGTTATCCCGGGTGATGCCGGCGTTGTTGACTAAGTGGTCAATCTTTTTGTGGTCTTGGATAACTTTCTCCGTCACCTCTTTGACCTGGTCCAGCCGGGAAACATCTGCGCAGAAAACGCTGGCTTTCCCTTTATTCCGGGCAACCTTATCCGCGACCTCCTCCAGCTTTTCCTTCTGGATATCCACCAGGATGACTTCAGCCCCTTCCCGGGAAAGCTCAAGAGCGATGTTCTCCCCGATCCCCTGAGATGCGCCGGTGACAATCGAGACTTTTCCTTTAAAAATCATTTTTACCCCTTAATCTCACCAAGCCTGTGGGATAGCTCGGCAATCTCCTGTTGTATCTTCTCCTGGACTTTGTTCAAGACAAAGTCTCTCGCCAGACCCACCGCACTTTTCACTGCATTGGAGTTAGAACGCCCGTGCCCGATGATACAGACGCCGTTTATCCCCAGAAGCTGTGCCCCGCCATATTCAGAATAATCGATTTTTTTATAAATCCTCTTCAAATTCCTCTTCATCAATAAAAACCCGATCTTGGCGAAGAAATTTTTCATGACCTCAGTGCGGGCCATGTAGAAAAAGGTCTCCACCATGCCTTCGCTCACCTTTAAGGCTACGTTTCCGGTAAACCCATCGCTGACGATCACATCCGCTTTCCCGGAATAAATGTCCTTGCCCTCTACGTTGCCGATGAAGTTCAAGGGAGACGCTTCCAATCTATCGTAAGCTTCTTTGGTGAGCTCATTTCCTTTGGTCTCTTCTTCTCCAACGCTCATCAACCCAATTCTAGGCGTTTTGATGTCCAAAACACTTTTCATGAAGGTATGGCCCATCACCGCAAACTGCTCCAGGTGATGAGGCCGACAGTTCACATTCGCTCCCACATCTATGAGAAGCGTCAGGCCTTTCAGGTTGGGGACGAGCAGGGAAAGGGCTGGCTTATCCACTCCCTTGAGTGCCCCGAGGACATTTCTGGACATGTAGACCACAGCGGCCGTATTTCCGATGCTGACAAAGGCATCAGCTTCTCCTTCTTTGAGCAGCTGAGTCCCGACACGGATGGAAGACTTCTTTTTTTTGCGGAAGGAAAGGATTCCTTCCCCCATCCCGATGGCTTCAGTGGCATTAATAACGTTCACTCTGGCCCGGGAGTGGTTGAGCTTGGCGAATTCCTTTTTTATGAGCTCCTCAACCCCGACCAGAATTACCTCGATATTGTATTCTTTGGAGGCCTTGACAGCCCCTTCCACTGTGACCCTGGGAGCGAAGTCTCCACCCATAGCGTCAACGGCAACCTTCATTTCCCTCTCTGGCTCATTCCTCTGAGCCTTCAATAACCTGTCTGTCCCCGTAAAAGCCGCACTCTGGACAGGCACGATGAGGCAGCTTTGGATTTCCGCAGTTAGAACAGAGGGCTAAAGAAGGAATCGAGAGAGCATCGTGGGCTCTTCTCTTTTTTTTCCGTGAATGAGAATGTCTTCTTTTTGGATTAGCCATTTATCTCTTATCTCTTATAAAAGTCTTGAGTTTATTCAAGCGAGGGTCGGAGTTTTTGGTCTCACAGGCACATTCGCCGCTCTGGATGACCTTGCCGCAAACAGGGCAGATTCCCTGGCAGTCCTCAGAACAGAGCGGTTTAGTCGGGAAAACCAGGTTCAGCTGCTCCAGGACAACCTCTTCAATGTCAACTTTTGAACCATGATAGTAGGCCTTGTTCAGGTCATCCTCCTCTAGCTGATCTTTTATAGCCTCCAGTTCTTCGGGGAGATAGACAAGATCAAACCTGGAATCAACCGGAAACTCAAAAGGCACAAGACACCGGCTACAGACAAAACTGAGACGTGTGGTGATCTTGCCCTTGATCAGGATCTCCTCTCCAACTTTTCTGACGGTGAGCTCAGCGTGAACAGGCTGGAGGAAAATAGCGTTTTCCTCCACAAGCGATTCGCTGAAAAACTCAAACTCTTTGGAGATCTGCAATCCTTCTTTGGGCAATCTGTCTATATCTATAATCATTTTTCTTTCCAATATTTTCAAATAAGTCATACTATTATACCATCCTACTTCCCTTTGTCAACCAAACTCCCCAGGGGTAAGGCTTCCAAACCTTCACTCAATCCGTCCGTGATAATTCTTTGCCAAAACACCAAAATTTTTCATTTAAAGCGGGAGCATTTCTGTTTACATGACAGTCAACCTGAACTCTTCATAAAATATGCCGACCCCCTGTACAAATCCATCTTTATGATTATCTTGTGCCGGCATCTTTTGACTTTCAGGCGAGCCGATCTGACAACCTGCTGTCCAGAAAAATTGTCACCGCGAGCAGAGCGTGGCGATCTCATCGTTCTCCGCGACCAGCATGAGATTGCCACTGTCACTTCGCTCCTCGCAGCGGAGTCTACCCCAACCTCGACTCGTGAATAATCCAGGCGAATTATGAAGACGGCTTCAGTTCAAGCACCCGTTCCCTCGGGGATTCAGGGGCTGAGGGCGGCTTCAGGCCTCACAAAGATTGCAGCCTTATTTGTTGCGTTTATGTTAGATCGTTTGTTTCCTTCATTTCGGAAGTCAGGATTTCAACTTAAATGAGTTCAATTTCTGAAGTTTTGGAAGCCTGACCCCAAAGGTTGATATCTTGCAGGCAGGGAGTATAATAAAACGAGCGTAAAGTCTTAACATCATGAAGGAAAAAAAGCTCTATCTTATAGACGGCAATTCTCTTGTCTATCGTTCTTACTACGCCATCCGCTTCCTCTCGACATCAAAAGGATTCCCCACCAATGCCATTTACGGCTTCATCAGCATGCTCCGCAAGCTCATGGACCAGGAAAAACCCGTTTTTCTGGGAATTGTCTTTGATGTCAAAGGCCCAACCATCCGTCATAAAGTCTTCAAGGATTACAAGGCTCACCGCAAGCCCATGCCAGAGGATCTCGTAGTTCAGATGCCGGTCATAAAAAAGGTGATCAAGGCTCTCAACATCCCCTATTTTGAATATGAAAATTATGAAGCGGACGACGTCCTGGGGAGCCTGGCTCATCAAGCCTCCCAGAAAAACATTCCCTCGGTCATCGTCACCACGGACAAGGATCTCTTCCAGCTCGTGGACAAACAGACCACCGTCTACAATCCCGCAAAGGAAATCCATCTCGATGAAAAAAAGGTAAAGGAGCAGTTCGGCGCCTCGCCCTCTCAAGTGACGGACGTTTTGGCCCTCTGGGGAGATCCCTCCGATAACATTCCCGGTGTCCCTGGCATAGGGGAAAAAACCTCCAAATCCCTCATCAGCCGCTACGGCTCATTAGAGAACCTGCTGAAAAACCTTGACCGGATTGAGAAGGCTCCGCTTCGAGAAAAGATCAAACAGAACCTGGAACAACTGAAGCTGAGTCATCAGCTGGTCACCATCGAAAAAGGCCTGGATTTAAAGTTCAATTTGGAAGAGTTCTCCGTTTCTGAGCCAAACCGTAAGGAATTGATTTCTCTCTTCCAGGAGCTGGAGTTTTCCTCCCTGGTCTCCGATTATATGAAAGAGGATAAAAGCCCCCAAAAGCAGTACGACATCATCCTCGAAGAAGAGGCCCTGATGAAGCTCATCGCCCAGATGAAAAAGGAAAAGTCTGTCTCCCTGGATACCGAAACAGACAGCCCTTTTCCCACCCAGGCAAACCTGGTCGGTATGTCCTTCTCCACCAAGGCCCATCAGGCGTTCTACCTTCCTCTCCGCCACGATTATCCCGCTGCTCCCAGCCAAATTCCTAAAGAGAAAGCTTTCCGTCTCCTGCAGGATGTTCTCACCAACTCAGGAATAAAAAAAATCGGCCAGAACATCAAGTATGATTATATCGTGCTGAAAAGAGAGGGCATTCCGCTCCAGGGGATAGACCTGGATTCCATGGTGCTTTCCTACCTTATTGAGCCCAACTGGGGAAAGCATAACCTGAACAAGCTGGCCATGGCCTACCTCCAGGTCAAGGCCATCCACTACGAGGAAGTTGTCGGGAAGGGGAAAAATGAGGTCACCGTCAACTCTGTTCCCGTGGAGCGCGTCGCTCCCTATGCCTGCCAGGATGCAGACCTCGCCCTCCAGCTCAGCTCTCTGCTCTGGTCCAGGGTCAAAGAAAACAAACTGGACTCGCTTTACCGGGAATTCGAACTCCCCCTTATAGAAGTTCTGGCCGATATGGAGATGTGGGGAGTCAAGATCGATACCCGCGTGCTGAAAAAACTATCAGAAGAAATAGAACAGGATCTCGGCCGCCTGCAAAAAAAAATTTACGAGCTCAGCGGCGAAGAATTCAACATCAATTCCCCTCAACAGCTAGGAGCTGTTCTTTTTGATAAGCTCAATCTCCCGGCCTCAAGGAGAACGAAGAAGACAAAAAGCTATTCCACCAGCATGGAAATACTTCAGGAATTATCCCGGATTCACCCGATTGCCCAGCACCTGCTGGAATACAGACAGCTCTCCAAGCTGAAATCGACTTATGCGGACGCTCTTCCCCTCCTGCTCAACCCGGAAACAGGGAGGATTCATACTTCCTACAACCAGACCGTGGCCGCTACCGGAAGGCTTTCCAGCAGCGACCCGAACCTGCAGAATATTCCCGTGAGGGGGGAATGGGGGAAACGCTTCCGCGAGGCTTTCATTCCTGATAAAGGCCATCTTTTCCTCTCGGCAGACTATTCGCAGATCGAGCTTCGCGTGCTCGCCCATCTCTCGGAAGATCCTGCCTTGATAGAGACATTCCTGCACGACAGGGATGTGCACGCCGAAACAGCGGACCGGGTATTCAGCAACGCTTCCAGCCTGTTCCAGGAAGAACAGCGCCGAAGGGCCAAGATCATCAACTTCAGCATGATCTACGGCGCCTCTGCCTTTTCTCTGGCCAAAGAACTCGAAACTTCCAATGCCGAAGCCCAGATGTTCATCGACCGTTACTATGAGAAATACCCAAAAGTGCACGAATTCCTGGAAAAAATAGTCGCCTCAGCCCAGAAAAAAGGTTTTTCTGAAACGCTTTTCGGCCGAAAGCGGCAGGTTCCCGAACTTAAACAGAAAGAAAAGTACGCCCAGCAGGCCGGCCGTCGCATTGCCCTCAACACCCCCATCCAAGGAACGGCTGCCGACCTGATGAAAAAGGCGATGATCGACATCTGGAGAGAATTGAAGAAAAGAAAACTGAAGTCAAAAATGATCCTCCAGGTTCACGATGAACTGGTCTTTGAGATTCCGGATGAGGAAAAAGACGAGATCGAGCCTCTCGTCAAGAAGAAGATGGAGGATGTCTTCAGCCTGAAGGTCCCCCTCAAGGTTCACCTGGAATGGGGAGTGAACTGGGCTGAAGCCAAATAACCTGAGTTATTCATAAAATCTGCCGACACCAATTCTCTTTTCTCAAAAAAGGACAATCCCCATTTTTTTCTATGTCGGCATCTCTTCCCCTCCGGGCGAGCCGATCTGACGACCTGCTGTTTAGAATTGTCATCGCGAGCAGAGCGTGGCGATCTCATTCTGTATCGCTAAAAGCATGAGATTGCCGCGTCGCTTCGCTCCTCGCAACGGAGTCTGCGGCAACCTCGACTCGTGAATAACGCAGGTCCCCTGAGTTATTCATAAAATCTGCCGACACTATTGAATTAATTAAAGGGATTTTTTGTAGACGCGGTATATTTTATAGATCTTTCCGCCGAGCCTTTCCATTTCCGCTCTGACCCGCACGTTCTCTTCCAGCTCATGATGGGTATCGATAGTCTCCATCCCTGCCTCTTGGGCGGACATGATCATTTTTATTCCCATGATGGCATCAAGCCCCCGGCCGCGGTACTTTTCCTTGATCGCCCCTAAAAGAAGGTCCAGCTGCTTGGTCTTTTTGGCCGCCCTCAAAACTTTCAGGAATCCGAAGGGAAAAATCCTTCCTCTGGCTTTCTGGATGCCTTCGGTCATGTCCGGAATCCCGACGATGAAGGAGGCCACCTCACCCTCGACCAAAGTAGCTTTCAGAAACCTGGGGTCAAGGACGGGGAGGTAACGAGCAGCCAGATCCTTCATCTCTTTCTCGCTCAGTGGGGCGTAGCCGTAAATGTTGCTGTCCATATAGCACTCATTCATCAGGCTGAGAATCGGAACAATCCAGGGCTTGATCTTTTTTCTTTTCCTGAATTCCAGGACTTTAAAATTTCCCTTTCTGAGGGCTCTCTCATATACTTTCTTGTAGACCTCCGGGATTTCTTTGGGCACGTCCAGCTTGTAAACATAATAATCCACGTCCTTGGTGTACCCCTGCTTCTCGACAAATTTCGGCATCCACTCAAAATTATAATAGGTGGCGATCGTGGCTCTATTCTCGAATCCCTCGACTAAAAAACCTTCGGGGTCCTGGTCCGAGAAACCGTAAGGACCGACTATCTTCGTCATCCCCTTCTCCCGGGCCCAACCCTCGAGACGATTCAAAAGAGCGCGGACAACCTCTTCGTCTTCCCATGTCTCCAGGTAGCCAAACCGGGCCGTCTTCTCTTTCTTGTATTCATTGTAACGGGAGTTGATGATTCCCATGATCCTGCCGACCACCTTGTTTTCCTGAAAGGCAAGCAGCATGATCGTGTCGCAGTAAGAAAAAGCCTCATTCTTGTTGGGGTTAAAATAATTCCATTCATCCATGTATATGGGGTGAACCCAGTTGGGATGCCCGGCATGGATCTTTTCCGGAAGATAGATGAATTTTTTTAAATCCTTGCGCGTTTTGACTTCTCTAAACTCAATATCCATGGCTTACCCCTGTCTTTCATCCTCTTTCTTTTTCCTATATTACATTATCGGATAAAAATCAATCAAAAAAGACATTAGCTAAGCTGCTCTATTTCTATAATAAGCGAAGCTTCAGATTAATCGTAAAACACAGCCCCGGTTCCCCTCCATCCGGAACCCATGGCAGCGGGGGGAGGGGCTTGGCGAGGATGGAGGGGAACCGGAGCTTTAACAGATTACGTTACCATAAGGAGCGCTCCGGGAAACAGAGGTCCCTTCAAGCACGAGGTCTATCTGAAAATAATCTTTCCCCCAAAACATGGATTGAAGAAAAACCAGGGAAATCAGGGGCGTTTATGCTTGACAATCCAGGGGCAGAATGAATACACTTGAGACTTATTTTTTCTTAGGCTCAAGGCGAATGAAGGCGAAAACCTTTCCTCACGGCGTNCACCCTCCTGAGTTCAAAGAGCTGACAGCAGAAAAAGCGCTGGAGCGTATGCCTGCTCCAGAAAAAGTCGTGATTCCTCTTCTCCAGCACTTCGGCAAGCCTGCCAAGCCGCTGGTTCAAAAAGGAGACGAAGTCCTCCTGGGTCAGAAAATCGGCGAAGCAGACGGACTTTTCTCCGCCTCGGTGCATTCCAGTGTTTCCGGAAAAATCCTCTCCGTCGATGCCCATAACCATCCGGGTGGCAATCCGGTGCCAGCAGTGACGATCGCCAATGACGGCCAGGACCGTCCCTTCGCAGAAAAGAAAGCTGTCCAGAATCCCTTTTCCCTCACTGCTGACGAAATAAGAGGAAAAGTCAGGGAAGCCGGGGTCGTCGGCCTGGGCGGGGCGGCTTTCCCGACAGCGGTTAAACTCTCCCCTCCCAAAGACAAACCCATCGACACCCTCATCATCAACGGCTGTGAGTGCGAGCCGCTTCTGACCTCTGATTACAGGCTCATGCTGGAGTCACCAGATGAGGTCCTCAAAGGTTCTCAGCTGGCGCGAATGGCTGCTGGCGCTGAGTATCTCATCGTGGGCATCGAAGACAACAAGAGGAAAGCCTTTGATCTCTTTCAGGAAAAAATCCGGGAATACAAAGGAGACGCTGTCCTTCTCAAAACGAAATATCCGGAGGGTGCCGAAAAAAACCTGATCTATGCCCTCCTCCGCCGGGAAGTCCCCAGAGGCGGGCTGCCTTTTGATGTGGGAATAGTTGTCCAGAACGTAGGCACAGCCAAGGCCATCTGGGAGGCCGTAAGCGAGGGGAAGCCTCTCTATGAAAGGGCCCTTACCGTCTCCGGGCAGGCGATCATCGAGCCCAAGAACCTGATCGTCCGGATAGGGACCTCCTTTCAGGATGTGATCGCATTCTGCGGGGGGCTCAAAGAGCAAGGGAACATTCTGGTCATGGGCGGTCCGATGATGGGACTTGCCCAATGGTCTCTGGACGTGCCGGTCATAAAGGGGACGTCGGGAATACTGGCCTGGGCGGTCCGGGAGTCCGGCCCAGAATATCCGTGCATCCGGTGCAGCCGCTGCCTCGAGCACTGTCCGATGGTCCTGGCCCCGACGCAACTGGCGAAATACGTCCGGTTCAACAAGCTGGAAGAAGCTGAGAAATGGGGCATCCTGGACTGTGTGGAGTGCGGGAGCTGCCAGTATATCTGTCCTTCAAATATACTCCTGGTCCACTGGATCCGTTTGGGAAAAAATAAAATCCTGAGCCTGAGACAAAAAAAGAGCAGCTGATGACAGACAAGATGTTCATTACCCAGTCTTCGCCTCACTTGAGAGACAAGGATTCTGTCCCGAAGATCATGTATGCCGTGGTCATCAGCCTCGTGCCAGCTGTCTTTGCTTCCCTGTATTTTTTTCGACTCCGGGCCCTGCTGCTTCTTCTCTGCTGTGTTGCAGCCTGTCTGGCCACCGAAGCGATCTTCCTCAGTCTGAGGAAAAAGCCGCTCCGGGCCCTGCTCGACGGTTCGGCCATCATCACGGGCCTTCTCCTGGCGATGACTCTTCCCCCCTCCCTCCCCCTGGACATGGCCATCATCGGAGCCGTAATCGCCATTGCCATAGGCAAACAGGTATTTGGAGGCTTGGGGTATAACATCTTTAATCCCGCTTTGGTCGGAAGGGCCTTCCTCCAGACCGCTTTTCCTGTGGCCATGACCACCTGGATCCCTCCCCTCACCCAGACGATCAACACGGCCACCTATGCCACCCCGCTGGGCGATTTGAAATTCCAGGACGCTGTGGCCCAGAGCACGCTCGTCCCCCTCAAAGACCTCTTTTTTGGCAATACCGGAGGCTGTCTCGGAGAAACCTCTGCCCTGGCCTTGATCATCGGCGGGCTTTTCCTGCTCTTCCGCCGCGTGATCGACTGGCGAATCCCACTCGGCATCATCCTTTCGCTCTCCGTCTTTACGGGAATATTCTGGCTCGCCAATCCAGGAAAATACGCATCTCCCCTCTTTCACCTGCTGGCCGGAGGCCTCTTGCTCGGCGCTCTCTTCATGGCCACTGATATGGTCACCTCCCCCATAACTTCGCTGGGGGCCTGGATATATGCGTTCGGGATCGGGATTGTCATCGGTCTGATCCGCCTCTTCGGCGGCTTTCCCGAAGGAGTGATGTATTCCATTCTCTTCATGAACACCTTCGTCCCCTTGCTGAACCGCTACACACGCCCCCGTATCCTGGGGGAAAGGAGAGCGCAATGAAGCTTTCCGTCCGAATGTTGGTGGTTCTGACTTCAGTCGGGCTGCTCTCCGGCAGTTTTCTGGCTACGGTCGGCCGTCTCACCAAAGAAAGGATCGAGCTGAACAAACAGCGCGAGATCGAGGCCGCCATCATCAAAGTCGTCCCGGGAACCGAGAGCAGTGCCAAGCTGTACGAAGAAAAAGACTTCAAGGTCTATGGCGGAAAAAATCAGGACGGGACGCTTATCGGCTACGGGATTCTCGTCTCGGGAATCGGGTTCCAGGATAAAATCACTCTCATGCTGGGATCAGACATATCGTTGACAAAGATCAGCCGGCTGGAAATCATCGAACAGAAGGAAACTCCTGGACTCGGGGCCAAGATCGAAGACGAGGATGTCTTCCTCAAATTCTGGGAAGGCAGGGATTGCAGCCGGCCGCTTTCTCTACGCAAGCCCGCCGTCAGAACGGCGGAAGAGCTGGCCGCATCAGAAGTGAACACCATCACCGGGGCTACGATCTCTTCCGAATCCGTGCTTAAAATCGTCAATGACTCAGTAGAAAGGCTGAGACGGCTTATAAATGAAGGACAAATCCAGAAGGGAGAACAGGATGCCCACTAGAAGTATCGGGCAGGAATACATCAAGGGTTTATGGAGTGAAAATCCTGTATTCCGCCAGCTTCTCGGACTGTGCCCAACCCTGGCCGTGACCGGATGGGTGATCAACGGTCTGGCGATGGGACTGGCCACCTCGTTTGTACTCATCTTCAGCTCTCTGGTGGTCTCCCTCATAAAAAAACTCATCCCCAGCCAGGTCCGCATCGCCAGTTACATCGTTATCATCGCCACTTTTGTCACTGTGGCGGACCGCTTTCTGGCTGCCTATTTTCCGGATATTTCCAAAGACCTCGGCCCCTACGTCCCTCTCATCGTCGTCAACTGCATCATCCTGGGCCGCCAGGAGGCTTTTTCGTCAAAGAACTCTGTCGGCCGTTCTCTGATAGATGCCCTGGGGATGAGTTCGGGATTTGTCCTGGCCTTGTTAGTCCTGAGTTCAATCCGGGAGATACTGGGATCAGGGACATATCTCGGACATCAAGTCATGGGTTCCTGGTTTAAGCCTTGGATTATCATGATCCTTCCCGCAGGGGCGTTTTTGGCCTTGGGTATCCTTCTCGGGATTGCCCTGCAAATCGAAAAGAAAACAAAGTCGAGGGTATAGGAGTGGAGCTCATAGCCATTTTCATCTCAGCGATACTGGTTAACAACTTCGTCCTCTACTACTTCCTGGGAATATGTCCTTTCCTGGGAGTTTCCAAAAGGATCGACTCCGCTATCTCCATGGGGCTGGCGGTGACCTTTGTCATGACCATCACCGCGGTTGTCTCCTGGGCGATCAACAACTGGATCCTCATCCCGCACGGACTGGACTACCTGAAGATCGTTTCTTTCATCCTGGTGATCGCTTCCTTAGTCCAGCTGGTCGAGATGTTCATCCGAAAGGTAAGCCCCCCGCTTTACCAGGCACTGGGCATTTATCTGCCGCTCATCACCACCAATTGCGCCATCATGGGCCTGGCCCTCCTCGCCGCTCTGAGAGAATACGGGTTTGCCGAGGCCGTCGTCTTCGGCGTCGGATCTGGGCTGGGCTTTACTCTGGCTATTGTTCTCATGGCCGGGATTCGAGAGCAGCTTGACCTGGCCGATGTTCCCGAGCCTCTAAAGGGAGCAGGAATCTCCTTGATCGTAGCCGGCATCATGGCTCTGGCCTTCATGGGTTTCATTGGGATGATCAAATGACGGAAATTCTGATTCCGATTATCACCATGACTGCTCTTGGTTTTCTCTTCTCCCTAGGCCTTGTCTTCGCCTACAGAAAACTCAGGGTCTATGAGGATCCCAAGATCGAGCAGGTCTCGGAAATCCTTCCCCAGGCCAATTGCGGGGCCTGCGGCTACGCCGGCTGCCGGGCCTTTGCCGAAGCCGTGGTCAAGGGGGAGGCCGCTGCTGACGGATGTCCGGTCGGAGGTGAGGACGTCACGGCTCGGGTCGCGGCAGCTCTGGGAGTCAAAGCCCCAGAAGTCATCAAGAAGATCGCCCGCCTCCACTGCCGAGGAACCCACGAAGCAGCCAAGGAGAGAGGGCCGTATATCGGGATATCGACCTGCCATGCGGCCCATCTTATCGGAGGCAACAAGCAGTGCTCATTCGGTTGCCTCCATTTTGGAGATTGTGTCCTGGCTTGTCCGTTTGACGCTCTCTACATGGGAGATGAAGGCCTCCCGGTTGTGAGAGAGGACAACTGCACGGCCTGCGGGAAATGCGTGGATGCCTGTCCCCGAAACTTATTTGAGCTTCATCCGTTCACCCAGGAAATAATCGTCTACTGCCGTTCCAGAGACAGGGGAGCAACCTCCAGGAAGGTCTGCAAGAATGCCTGCATTGCCTGCGGGATCTGCTCACGAGCCTGCCCTGAGGCCATCGTCATCGAAAACAACCTGGCCGTGATAACCGATTACAAGAAAATAGACCCGGACAAAATCCCGGACATAGAAAAATGCCCGACCGCAGCCATCGGACGCCTGCATAAGGAAAAAGAGGAGGATGAGGGATAAAGGCTTTGTTGTGAGCACTCAAGGCGGTCTCGCCCGGGTGGAAGTCCAATGCTTCATCGAATCCTGTCACGATTGCTCGGCCAGGAGCTTATGTGTAGGACAGGACAGCAAAAAGGGATTACTGGTCGCCAGAAATCCGCTGGAGGCCCAAGCTGGTGACGAAGTGGAAGTGGATATCCCAGAAAAACAATACAATCAGGCTCTGATCTTGCTCTTCGGCGTCCTGCTTGCCGCCGCCATTCTGGGCATGGGAGCAGGATACGTCCTCTCTCTTTTCCTTTCTCTTTCATCATCCCTGGCTAGCTTTTCAGGGCTTCTTCTCACCATGCTTATAGCCGGAGCGTGGCTCTTCCTCCATTTCCATAAAGACCGCGGGCTTCGCCTTTATCCGAAAATCACCAGCATTCTAAAAAGAGGAGGCTGACATGGATAGACGTGATTTTTTCAAATCATGTATTGCCGCTCCGCTTCTCGCCAAGCTCTCCCTGTCTTCTGAAAAAACGCGAGCGACCACAGAGCTCTATCTTATCACGGATAGTCCGCAGCGTTTCCTTCCTTCTATTCTGGGGGAGCTCCATGAACGGAACTTTATTTCAGGCACGACGTTTACTTTTGTTAGTCCTCATCCTGAAGAAAAAGAGATAAAAAGGGCGCTCGCTTTAAATGGCTATCGACAGACATCACTGATCTCCCCAGCTGCGCTATCGCTGTCTTTCACTCCGCTCCGGAAGAAGACAGCGCCATCGTTTGCTCTGACCAAAGAGGGAAGAGTTTGGGATATAAGGACCAGGAATCTTTACTCCATCTGGAAACAGATGAGCAGCTCACCGGTTTCTTCCAGTCTGACCACAGCCTTCATAGAGAGCAACAGTAAACAGTCCCTTCCTGGAAGCAGAGCTTCGATATTCATCGATGGCAAGAAAGCTGACCGCCTCTCCTTGTCAAGGAACACTATCAAGACATACAGGACTCATAAAGGGAAGATAACCGTAGTCATAGAAAACGGACAAGCCAGGGTATCCGAATCATCCTGCAATAACAAGATTTGTCTCTCTCAGCCCCCGGCATCACTCTCCGGAGAGCGCATCGTCTGCGCTCCCAATCATTTTCTTCTCGAGATCCAAGGCTCTCTTATAGATACTGTCATCGGCTGAAACCGACAGACTCCCTCAGGATTTATTTCCTTTTTGCTGATTGCCCTGATCTTCGCTCTGGTTTTAGACCTTGTTTCTAGCTCAGATCAGATACAAATAACCATTTTATTCTTTATCTAGCGAAGGAATCTTCTTAAAAATCTGAGGGGAGTGATGCCATTTCTGTGTATATTCTCGGCGAAATTATTAGGCGGGAATGTAAAAATCGATTGTTTATAACTTCATGGGCATGAGGATGTATATATATTTAATCTCCTCTTCAACATCCGGTTTCATCAGCACAGAGCTGTTAGAATCCTTGAGCTCAAAACGAATCCTTTCTGCTTTTACGGCGGACAGAAAATCCAGAAGATACTGGGAGTTGAACCCGACCTCCATATCTTCTCCGTCATATTCCACGCTTATTTTATCTTTCGCTTCTCCCATCTCTGGATTTGACGAGAACAGGGTTGTTTCATTTTTTCCGATGAAGAACTTTATACCTTTTGACCTTTCCGTTGAGAACAGCGAAACTCTTCTGACCGCCTCTGTCAGCTCTTCCCTTGATACGGTCAGAGCATTTGGGTTGTCTTTAGGTATGACCGCTTCAAAATCCGGAAACTTTCCTTCTATGATTCTGGAGATCAATGTCCTGTTATCGACTTTAAAGAAGAGGTTGCTCTCGTCCCAATCAAATTCTACTGACTCATCCTCAAACTTTCTCAGCTCGCTCAGCGTCTTCTTGGCGACTATCACCCGAACCTCTTCATCCACCTTCAGTTCTTTTAGAGAATGGGAGGTATAAGCAAGCCTGTGGCCATCCGTGCTGACTAACTCCATCGATTTATTCTTCAGTATCAAAAGCGCGCCGCTGAGATAGTATCTTTGCTCCTGAGTTATAGCGAAATACACCCTGTCTATCATTTCCTTCAATTTCTCCAAGGGAAGATGGATGTTCTTTTGAAACTTAGGTTCAGGAACCTGGGGATAGTCTTCTTTGGGCAAGCAAAGCANCTTGAATTCACTCTCTCCAGAGTTGATTTGCATGGTCAAATCTCCACCTTCCTGAAAAATCACCTCTTTTCCCTCTGGAAGCGATTTGACGATTTCAAACACTTTTTTGCCTGAGAGAGTCACCGCACCCTGCTCATCAATCTTGGCCGGAAAATGGGTCTTCAACCCCACTTCCAAATCAGTCCCGATTATCTCGATCTCTTTTTCCTTGACTGTAACCAGGATATTGGCAAGGATCGGCATTGTGTTTCTTTTCTCCACGATTCCCTGAAGAAGCTGGAGTTCGTCAGATATATTTTCTTTTTTTATCGAGAATTTCATTTTTCCACCTTTTCTTTATTAATTGTAATTATATTAATAAGGATTAGATTAAATAATAAATATAATAAAAGCAAATAAAAAGTGAAAATACTCTATAAGCGGTTGATTTAGCTACTGGATAGAATTAATCAAGCTGTTCAATTCTCTGTTGAATTCTGGGTTTTCGCTGTGCAATTTTTCAATTTTTCTGATGCTGTGGATGACCGTGGTGTGATGTTTTCCACCGAATTTTTTACCGATTTCAGGGAGAGAGGTTTTGGTCAGATTTTTAGAGAGATACATGGCGATCTGTCGAGGAAAAGCGATCTTCGGTGAGTTGTTTTTTGATTTGAGCTGAGCCAGTTTGATCTTGAATTTATGACAGATTATTTTTTGGATTTTTTCCACAGTGACTATGGTTGAGGCCGAGTCCAAAAGGCTTTTGAGCGCCTCTTTAGCCAGGTCTAGGTCGACCTTCTCGCCTTTCAGAGAAGCATAGGCAATAACCCGGCGCAGATATCCTTCTAAAACCCTGATGTTGGAATGAACCTTATCGGCGATAAAAAGAGCCACGCTTTCAGGGAGATCTACTCCTTCCAATTCGGATTTCTTCCTGAGGATGGCGATACGGGTTTCTATATCGGGCGGCTTTAGATCGGCGATCAGGCCCCATTCGAAGCGAGATCGAAACCTCTCTTCGAGGTTCGGGATTTCTTTAGGAGGACAGTCGCTGGAAATAACGATCTGTTTCTGGCTGTCATAGAGATGATTGAAAGTGTGGAAGAACTCTTCCTTTGTCCGTTCTCTGCCGGATAGGTAGTGGATGTCGTCCATCAAAAGAACGTCGACACTCCTGTATTTCTGCCGGAAATCGAGTATCTTTCCGTACTGAAGATGGTTGATAAGATCGTTCATGAATTTTTCTGTGGTTATATACAGGATTTTCAAGCGGCGGTTATTTTGAAGAGCGAGATGTCCTATGGCGTTCATGAGATGAGTTTTGCCAAGGCCTGCGCCGCCGTAGATGTAGAGAGGGTTGTAAGATTTTGCCGGATCTTGTGTTACCGCTGTGGCTGCGGCGTGAGCGAACTGGTTGCAAGAGCCGACAACAAAGTTCTGAAAGGTGTAATTGGGATTCAGGTTGGGGTTGAGAAGGGGGCCGCTTTTTGATTTTCTCTCGTGAGGCGAGCGCCGCTTGAAGGAAGGGATGTCATCGTCAAAGATGTATTTGATATCATATGATTGATTGAAAACTTCTTGTGAACATCTGCTGATGAGGCTTGAGTAGTGGAAAGACAGCCAGTCTTTGAAGTAAGAATTTGGGACCTTGATGTAGAGTGAATTCGCCTCTTTGCCTATGTAAGAGGTCGGCTCGAACCAGGTTTCGAAGCTGTTCTTGTCGATATTCTTTTGAATGGCCTCGGTGATTTGAAGCCAAGGATTATTTTTATCTTCAGGTTCCATTTTAACGCGTAAGATTTCCACAGATATTTCCACACATGTGGAAAACCCTTGCTTCTTTCCTGACTAAGGTTGGAAAAGGCGAAGGTATGTTAGCACTGTTATGGTGGGAATTCAAGAAAATTTTAAATATTTTTAAAAGTCGTAGCCAATCCAGAAATTCACCCTCCATTTTCCGTAGGGATGCATCCTGAAAGGCCATGAAAAATCCGGGATTTCGATCTGCTTGGCGAATTCGATATGTATGGGAAGGCCGAGGAAAAAAAACTGAAAGCCGTATCCGTAGGAGCCGATGGCATCATTCAATCTCCAGCCTATAGCATAGCCGAATTCATCATATTCATAAAGAACAATCTGAGCTGGATATCCTTTGATTCTGGAGCGTGTTATATCGAAGAACAGAGTTCCCCTCACCGGCCCAATCTGACCGATGATGGTGGAGGCGGCGTTGATTATCGGGAACCTGAATTCAAGATTTGCATACCACCCCTCGTTGCCGACTATGTCGTAGTAGCGGACAGAACGAACCTGATTGTTTCCTCCCCAATAGAATATATAGGGATTCTTACCCCTGCTGGCAAATCCGTTGAAGCGGACGGCCAGGAGCGCGTCTGAGCCAAGATGGAGGTACTGACGAAGGTCAGCTCGGCCGGTCGTGTTCTGGAGGAAACTGCTGGAAATAGGGAGGGCTTGCGAAAGGGAAAGCCTTAAGGTATTGCCGGTTAAGGGGCCGAAGGGATATTTGAAACGGGTGGTCTCTCCCACCAAAGCGAGGTCGGCGGAGACGATGTTTCCGTTCAGGAATCCAGCATATGAAGTTCCAACGGGCACCGCATAGTCTTCCTCATAATTGTAATAGCCAAAGGATGTTTCCAGGCGATAGAAGCGGCTGAAAGGATAATAACCGTTGAAGTTTACCCCGGTTATTTTTTGCGTGGCTATGGCATTGCGGTAGCTGTACATGTCGTAGTAGCCCGGGTCATAGTAGGAGTAGAAGTAGTAAAAATAGGTGAACTGGAAAGCGTTGCTCGAGAACTGGAATCTATTTTTCTGGTTAATGTACGAAAACAGGTAGGAACGGAAGGTCCTTTGCTGGTAGGCCATAGCGTAGAGAGTATAATCTCCGAGGATATCGGAGAAGCTTAAAGCGGATCCGCCTAAGATGGATCCATCGGAAGCGATATAGGTATCGATAGGAGGCCTTCCGGTGAGATACAATTTTCCCAGGCCTTTATGGGTCTTGATTTTTTCTTGGCTGATGTCGAGCGTGACCAACGGTTCGAATCTTTCGAACTCCTCTTCTGGAGTTTTTTCGTCGAAAGCGACGGTTTTTTCCACCTCTCCCTCAAACTCGCTCATGAAGAGCTGAAGGGATCCTTTGTTGAAAGAGGCGAAGACGATCTTTTGGGGTTCGTTGGGCAGAGGCACGGGAAAGAAGTTTCCTGTCCTGACGTCCGTGTAGCGCTTCTGTTCCCCTGTTTCAAGGTTCAAGGAATAGATATTATAAGCCCCTCTTATGTCTCCGGAAAAATAGACTTCTTTAGAATCAGGAGTGAAATGGGGGACGATGGTATTCCCCTCGCCGAAAGTCAGCTGTGTCTTTTCCTTCAGATTGTTGAGGGAAGAAAGGAAAAGCTTGTCGTAGGTGTCAAGCCGGATGCTGTAGACCACCTGTCTACCGTCTGGCGAGATGGAGGGTGATTTTTCGAAGATGTCGTCCTCGGTCAAGTTCAGGAATTTTTCGGTCTCCAGGTTGACCTTGTAAATATCGTGGATGCCGTTGTCAAAGGCTGTGAAGAGAAGCTCGTTAGAATCAGGATAAAAGCTGGGAGATGAGGGCCTGTCATAGGGAACGAAGATTTTTTTTACCGTCTCTTCGGTAACCGGGTCGACAAGGAAAAGAGCATATTTCTCTCTAGAACGCGCGAAAAATGCGACTTTGTCGCCGTCTGGAGACCAGGAGATATCGTTTCCCATGGAAGGATCGATGTTGAACCGGATGTATTCGTACTTGAGGGTGTACCCTTTGGTTATGTTTTTTATGATTTTACCGTCTTTGGTGGAGATGAGAATGACATCGAACTCGCCGGATTTATAATTATAGGCAAGAGCGGCGACGATGTCGCCCGAAGGGGAGACAGAATGGGCAAAGGCAAAGTAAAATTGATTCATGGGAAATTCAGGGCCGAGCGGCATGCTGTAGCCCTCGGGATTTTCTCTGAGGAGATAATCCTTGAAACGCTCCCGCAGATATTTTTTAAACTCGTGGTTAAACTCCTTATTCGTTATGTTGAACGCCCGTTTGATCGGATTTCTTCTTCCGATAAGAGGGGAACGCTTCATAGATTGCCAGAATTCCCTGATCCCGTTTTTACCGAATCTTTCCTCAATAAACTCGTACATGGCGTGTCCGAAGTCATAGTCTGGAGCACGGGGGAGAAAATAGGGGGAGAAGAGGTTGCCTCCTTCGGAAATCTCCGGGATGCGGTCGTTGAGGGCGGCATCGCGGACGATCAAAATAGACCAAGGATCCCAGTTCTGGGTGTTGTACTCACACCAGCCCTCCATGACCCAGCCAGGAGGATAACTGATGGAGAACGCCCCTCCGCCAGGGCTTCCGAAGAGAAGGTCGAATTGAAAGATATGGGAGAGTTCATGTTCGATCAAGCTTTGCATCTGGTCAAGGGTCATGTCCCCGTAGACAATGACCCGGTAGAGGGTCGGCTCGGAGACTCCCAGAATGCCTTCCGAGGCGGGCAGAAGGTTTGTCTGCTCAAAGTCCGTGTAAGTCTTGTAGTAAATGAGGGGGACTTCTGCCGAGAGTGAATGTTTGACGTCAGAGCTTATTCTTTGGTAAGAGCTCTCTGCCATCTCAGCAATATATTTCAGGATTTGAGGATTCTCCACATAGTAGTAGATACTGAAGTGGTCTGTTTTGTAGGTGTTCCATTTGAAATTCGTATATTGGACTTTGTTTTTTCCGTAAAAGGGGACGTAGGAATATTGAGCGAAAACCTGCGTTGCCAGCAGGATGATGGCCAAAAGAAAGATAAAGGATTTTATGTGATTTCTCATGCCTGTTCTCCCTCTTACTCTTTGATGAGATATCTTTCCTGGATCCGTGCTCCACCCAGGAGATTTTGGAAGAGCTTTACCTTTACTCTTTCGGCCAAATCGAAGAAGGCAAAGGCAGCGGTTTGATTCGGATTATTATAGCCTTGGGTTTCTTTGAAGGTCCTTGTGTACACAGTTTCTCCTGTTGTGGTATCGATCAAGTAGAGGCTAATGTCCAGCGTGTAAAACCTCCGTTCTTCTATGGCTTGACTGCGGGGATAAAAGTCTTCTTCTCTTTTCTTTCTTGTCTCCAGGATGGCCTTGCGGATTTCCTGGGTGTAGCTTGCGTTTCCTGTCAGGACGACAGTTCCTTCCTGGGCTGGGAAGAGACCCTTCCAGAAATCCCTGTCTTGAAACAGCTCTTCCTTCTCCACCGAAACTTTCTCGGAGGAGACCCTTCCCTTGAACTGCTGCTCCAGCCCCTCTGCAAAATATTTGACGATCTCTTGGCTCAGGTCGAATTCCTCGGATTCTTTTTGGACGAGAAAATCCGTGACGAAGATGTTGCTGTATTGATTCAGGTCGAGGACTATCTTCGCCGGGACTTCTACTCTGACTTTCCAGTAGTTTGTGACCGAGCAGCAGACAAGGAAGAAGAGAGGAAGAAGAAGAAGGATTTTACTTCTTTTCATCTTTTTTCTCTTTCTTNTCATCTTCATCCTGGGAAGCAAGGCTTTTCTTGAAGTTTTCAAGATTGGCTTTGATGTAGCTGTTCTTGGGATCAAGTTTCAGGGCTGTTTCGTATTCTTTTTCCGCCTCGTCCAACAAACCTTTTTTCTCGTAGGCAACGGCTAAATTGTTGTGAGCGGCTGCGGATTCGGGATTCAGCTGGACCGCTTTTTTCCAGCGAAAGATAGCCTCGTCCCAGAGTTGATTTTGGGCAGCGAAGATTCCGAATTGGATCTGGCTGGATTTATAGCTTTGACTGCAGCCGGCCAGGATGAAGGTGATGGCGATTAATAGGAGAACATAAAGCTTAATTTTTTTGTCTATCAATTTCTACTTCTTCTCAAAAAGTTACTCTCTGCATATATATTTTAAAAGGAGATTGATAATAATGCAAATTTCGTACCAACCTGAACGCCCTGTTTTCAGGGAAGAAGAGGATTTATCTGTCATAAAATTGGGACAACTGTCCGTAGGAATGTATAGAAACTTTAAGATTGTGGCAGGAGAAAGATTGCTACAAAAGCTTTTTAAATCAAGAGTAGGAAAGAATTTATTCCCTATGGAACATATCCCTTTAGGCGACAGTAAATAATGAAAGTGAAATCTTTCGTAGCGACAGTCCCTATCCATCCGGAGGCCATGGTGGTGGGGGGAGGATCTTGGCAAGCATGGAGAGGAGCCTTCGCCACTTTTCCCCATCAGGTCAGATGTTTTCCCGATAAAGGAAAAAAGGATGCTTTCCTTCTCCATAAATCAGTTGGAATTTTCTTTCGAATATGGTATAAAGATTCTTTTCATAAGAGCAGGAAAATGCCTAAAGTGTGCGAAATTTGCGGAAAAGGACCGGTTTTTGGTCAAAGCCTCAGTCATTCCCATAAAGCTTCCAAGAAGAAATGGAAGCCCAACTTGCAGCAGATAAAGGCTCAAACAAAAACAGGAGCCAAAAGGATATGGGTATGTACGCGGTGTCTTCGTTCCGGAAAAGTGGTTAAAGCCCTTTAGCTGCGATCAGACGCGTTCCACTGAAGAGATCTCTTTAATCCCTGAAAGCTTCTTAATGATTGCTTCGAATTGTTTTATATCCAGCACAAATACGGCAAGCCTGAAGCTGGCTTTCTTGCCGGCGAAAGTGGCCACCTCTGCCTTGGTGATGTTTCCCCCCAGCTGAGCGATCGCGGTGGCGATTTTGGCCAGCACACCAGGTGAGTCTTCTCCCATTATCAGCAGTTTTCCTTTATAAGTTGTGGCGGGAGTATCCTCCCACGAGACTTCAACCATACGTTCATCATCAAGCTTTTCCTTAACCACCCAAGGACAGCGCAGGGAGTGGACGGTAATTCCTTTGCCGGCCGTGATGTATCCGGTGATGGGTTCTCCCTTGATGGGGAAACAGCATTTGGCCAGATGGACTCCTTTGACCTGGATGACAGGCTTTGGTTTTCTCCTCACCTTGGTCACGACTTTTTTGAGCAACGTTTCTTTTTTCTCTATAACTTTCCCACTAGGAAAGAGTTTTTCTATGAATCTATTATTCAGGATAATCTTTCCGAAACCGATCAGGGCATAGAAATCGTCCATCCTGGTAATCCTCGAGAAGGTGGCGGAAGGAAGGCTTTTCAGTATGTTTTCCTCTTTCAGCCAAGCTGCCGGGAATTTGTACTTCTTGATTTCCTTTTCCCATAATTTTTTTCCGAGGGAGATGTTTTTTTTCCGTGTCTGAAGGTTCAGCCAACGCTTTATGCTGTGCCTGGCGCCGGGGGTAAAGACGATATTCAGCCAGTCTCTGGCGGGATTTTGCTCCGGGGAAGTAACGACTTCCACTCTGTCCCCTGTTTTCAGTATTGTCTTCAAGGGGGCCGCCTTGCCGTTAATTTTCACCGCCGCGCAGTGGAGCCCGATCTCGGTATGAACCTTGAAGGCAAAATCCAGGGCAGAGGCGCCGAGGGGCAGAGAAATAACCTTTCCCTTTGGCGTGAAGGCGTAAGTTTCTTCCGGGAGGAGGTCGGTTTTCAAGCTCGTTAAGAATTCCCGGGGACTTTTCTGTTCTTTGTAGAGCTCCACCATCTCCCTCAACCAGCGCAGCCTTCTGTCTTCCTTCATGATGTTGGTCGGGTCCTTTTCCTTGTACTTCCAGTGAGCGGAGATTCCGTTTTCGGCCAAGTCATGCATATCGCGCGTTCGAATCTGGATTTCCACAGTTTGGTTCTTTTCGGTGATAATCGTTGTGTGGAGAGATTGATAAAGATTGGGCTTGGGCATGGCGATAAGGTCTCTGACCCGATTAGGGATATGAGGCCAGGTCTGGTGGATGATGCCCAGCGCCGAATAGCAGTTCTTGATGGAATCAGTAATCAGCCTCAAGGCCATGAAATCGAAGACTTGGTCGAAATCGATTTTGCGTTTCTTCATTTTGTTGTCGATGCTGTAAAGCCTTTTGATGCGGATGGTGATCTCCGCCGGGATATTGTTTTCTTCCATTAGCTTGTCAAGAGAGGCTCGTAGCTTCTTCAGGTCTTTTTCTGCCTTCTTCCTTTTCGGCTCAACCAGAGAGGCCACCTTAAAATAGTCCTCGGGATTAACAAAGCGGAAGGAGAGGTCTTCCAGCTCAGCCTTGATCCGTCCCATGCCCAGCCGGTTGGCTATAGGAGCGTAAATTTCCAGGGTCTCCTGGGCAATCTGCCTTTGCTTGTCTTGGGGGAGAAACTTGAGAGTTTTGAGATTGTGGATCCTGTCCGCAAGCTTAATAAAGATCACTCTTAAGTCATCGGTCATAGCGAGGATTATCTTTCTGATGCTCTCAGCCTGCCTGGCTTCAGGTGAAGACTCCTGAACCCGGCTTATTTTCGTTACCCCTTCGACAAGATGAGCAATCTCCTCTCCGAAGGCTCTGGTGAACTCGACGGAAGTTGTGTCTGTATCCTCCAGAACATCATGAAGAAGCCCGGCGGCCAGAGTTGTCTTATCCAGCTTCATATCGGCCAGCATGTTGGCCACTTCCAGGGAATGGCTCAAATAGGGCTCTCCGGAACGCCGGGTTTGACCTTTATGTGCCTGGGCGGCAAAAACGTAAGCTTTCTTCAGGAGAGTGATATCCTTCTCACTGTAGGAGCTGGCTACCTTTTCCAGGATATCGTCGAACCTGATCATAGCCGTATCTTTTCCTTCCTTGAATTACATGAATTCTGGATTTATTTTTTTTCTTCTTTCAGGATCCAGTTGACAGCCTCCAGCAGGGTTTTGGCCACAAAAGCGGGCTTGATTCCCTTTTCCTTGAGTTTGAGAAGCGATTCTCGGCCAAAACCGGTGAGACAGAGTATGGGCCTGGCTCCGATGTTCACGCCGAAGAGGATATCCTCTACCTTATCCCCTACCATATAGGAATCTTTAAGGTCGATCTGGAGTTCTCGGGCGGCTGTCAACGCCATCCCGGGAAGAGGTTTGCGGCACTGGCAGTGTTTTCTGTATTCCGGCGAAGGGGAGAAAAGATAGTGGGGGCAGTAGTAGATGCCATCGAAATGGGCGTTATGCCGGGAAAAATCTTCTCTTATTTTTTGGTGAATTTCCTCAAGATTTTCCTCTTTGATCAGCCCTCTGCCGACTCCGGACTGATTGGTGATGATCACCGCCAGGAGTCCGGACTGGTTCAGCTTTTGCACTGCTTCGTAGCTGTACGGAAAGATATGGATGGCACTGTAAGAATTGGGATAACCCACGTCTTTGTTGATGGTTCCATCCCTGTCTAGAAAAACAGCTTTTCTTTTCATGATACAAATCGCTGGCAGGCGGCGAAAATTTCCTCAGGGGCGATAGCCGTCATGCACCTGTGGTCGAACGGGCAGTTTCTGTAGTTGCAGGGCCAGCAGACCGTGTCTTTCTTGATGACGACTGCCGGGTCCTGGAAGGGACCTGTGGACCTGGGGTCCGTGGGGCCGAAAATGGCGATGACCGGAACGCCCAGGGCATTGGCTATATGCATCGGCCCGGAGTCATTGGTAACGAATAGCGTTGACTGGCTGATAAGCCCGGCAAGACTGCGGAGGTCTGTCTGTCCGGTCAGGACGAGAGGTTTGGTGGCCATCAGAGAAGCAATCGAATGGCCGAGTTCTGCTTCGTCCGCAGAGCCGGTTATGAGGATGCTGGCCTTGATTCTCTCCTGCAGGAGCCGCCCGAGTGCCGCGTAATTTTGAGCGGGCCATCTTTTTGCCGGACCGTAAGAAGCGCCAGGATTGAGAATGACGAGGGGGCGCTCGAGTTCTATCCCTTGAGAGAAGAGCAGTTTCCTGGCCTCTTCCTTTTCCTCTCGAGTTAAGGGGAGGAAGAGTTTTGGGGAATGGGTTTTCAACCCCAATCCAGAGATGAGGGCCATGTAGTAGTCCGCCTGGTGCGAGGAATGTTTGCTCCTCTTTAGAGAGACTTTTCTGGTCAGAAGAAAAGCGCGTCCGTCCCTTGAATAACCCCATCTGTGGGGGACTTTAGCCAGGTAAAGGAGGAGGGCTGAGGCAAAGGAGTTGGCCAGCAGAATCCCTGTGTCAAAATGGAAGGCCTTCATGACCTTGGCTGATTTTCTCATGCTCTTGAAGTCATTGGCCGCAGGAAGAGGGATGATCCCCTTTATGAAATCGTGGGATTGGAAGAGATCCTTGACCCAGGGCTTCGCCGCTATCCAGATTTGAGCCTCCGGGAAGTTCTGGCTTAAGCTGTGGACAGCAGGCAAGGCGAGGATTGAATCGCCTATCCAGTTCGGAGCTCGAACGACAATTTTCATCCACTCAATTTTATTCTCTAACAGATATCTTGTCAAAAGAGGAAAAAGCTGGAGTAAGGGACATTGCGGCTGAGGTGTTTAATCCGAAGAAGAGGAATCCTTTTTGTTTTTGGGAGCCTCTTTTTTTTCTCCCGCCGTTTTTGTTTTGGACCTGGCCTCTTTTTCTGGCCCTTTCTTTCGGGAGTAATCCGTGATGTAGAAGCCGCTGCCTTTGAACTGCAGGGCTGGAGGGGAGAGGACTTTTTTCAGGGTTCCCCCGCATTTTGGGCATTCTTTTAAAGGAGGGTCGCTGAACTTCTGCAGGAATTCAAAGACAGAAGCGCATTGAAGGCATCTGTATTCATAAAGAGGCATTTGTCGACTCGATAAAAAACAATGACCGAAGATAGATTTTACTCCCTCTTCTCTTGAATTTCTAGCCTTTTCTGACTTTTGGGAGCATATCAAATTCTACAATGAGGGAAACATCTGACCTAATAACGAAGTAAATACGGAGACAATCTCTGTGCGGCCTGGATACCGCCCTCAGCCCCCGACCCCCGGGGAATCAGCCCCGTTGGGTCCCCCCGTCGGACAACCCGACGGGATCCCCCTCCGCTACGGGGGCTCTAGGGCGGCAGCCAGGTCCGCTCAATAGAGAATGCCATACGGATTATTGCCTTAATATGAGGGGGAAAGCCCATCACCGGTTTACCATCCATCCTTGTTGGGATTTTCTCCCCCGCCTCCAGGGGCTCCGGAGGAGAGTGGCCCGCCCCTGGGGAAGATTACTCCTTCAACATCAGCCATCAGGGAAAGAGAAGATTCTCAGCTGGTCTTTTCGGGAACTCAAGATGAGATGGGTAAAGAACCGGATCCACCCCGCTGTTTACATGGTATTCATCGACAAGGAGAGGAGTATCAGTGGAAGACGATCGCTTCGAAGACGTAGATCTCAGCTCCTGATTTCCAGGCTGTCCTCGGGAGCCCGGCTTTAAGACATGCCTGCTGGAGGAATTCCTCCTTTGACCAGCTGTTTTCAACCGGGACCTGAGGAAGGAGGAGGCCCTTTTTGTCCTCCTGAGAGATGATGAGGCCGTGTTTCCCGACCTCGATGACCTGAGGGTCGTTTATCCTCTTGGGAAGGGTCAGGACAGAGATCTCGATTTCCAGCTCCTTGAGCTCATCCGCAGTGACAGGCCGGAACCTGTTATCCCGGCAAGCGGCCAAGATAGAAGCGCGGATGACCGTTTCGTAGAGAGGGAGAACTGGCTCTGTGAAGCCGATGCAGCCTCGAAGATAGCCTCTTTTCTTGAGAGTCACAAAGGCGCCTTTTTTGGATAACAACGCCGGGTCCTGGGTGCTGTAACTGATGACCTTTTTGTGCCGGATGAATTCGTTGATGGCTGAGCCGGCCAGCTGGAGGAGCTCCTTTTTCTCCTTCGCGGACAGGGTGAACTCGGGCGGAGCGCCCGAGGAGAAGACGGCTGCGGCTAAATAGCCCACAACCTGGTTCTCCGGGCCTCCGGCTTGGGATGAATCCGCATAACGGAGAATCTTGGCTGTGGCCTCGCCCTGGGTGTGAGCGTAGAGCATGGTTGCGATCACAGGCCCTCCCCCGCACATGAAGTTCTCGCCCCTTGCTATTTTTCGCAGGAGATCGTCAGTTTTAAAGGATTCGACACAGGAGATCGTCTCGGAATCGACTTGATTGGCTTTGCTTTTGGGAAAGAAATGGGACAGGTCGGTGGAAGCCACGACCAAGGCTTTCTTTCCGGCCAGCGCCTTGGTCAAAGCATCAGCGAGGGTTATGATGGTTTCTTTGGATTGGAAGCCCATGACTATGGGGACGATTTTCGCCCGGGGTAGAGTTTTCTGGATGAAGGGGACCTGGACTTCGATGGAATGCTCTCCTGCGTGGGCCTTTGGCTCGTATTCAAAGCCAGAGGCCTTGGAGACCTCGGAGGCGAGGGACTCATCGACCTTAACTGTTCCCAGGGGAGTTTCGTAGGCTCCCTGAGGATAGATGGAACAGCCTCTGAATCCGTATCGATGGGATGGGCCGATGATGACCACTGTCTCATAATCCTTGCCTTGGACAAGACGGTAGGCGTGAGCAGCCACCTGGCCGGAATAAACGTAGCCGGCATGGGGTGCGATAAGAGCCAGAATTTTATCGGCAGGCAAATCCTCTGTTTCGACTTTCCGGAGGAATTCGTCGATCTGTTTGGATAGCCTGTCTCCATCCTGATCGTAGAATAATCCTGCGACAATCGGTTTTCTCGTTTCCTGGGACCAAAGGAGGGAGATGCAAAGAATGAATAAAAGAGAATAAAGCAGCGTTTTTTTTCTCATTTTTCTTGTTTTCTCTGAGCGCTGGATTTCAAAAAAAATATACTAGGAAAACAGAGAAAAATCAAATCATGAAAGCAGGCATCTCTATTTCCGTGCTAAGAAAAACATCTGAGCTAATGGTAACGCAGTCATAAGGTTATAATCTCTGTGCGGCCTGGATGCTGCCCTCGACCCCTGGGCTCCGAGGGGCCCGGTGCTGTGCCAGCTCACGCCGTCATGATTCGCTTTCACAGAAATAGAGAGGGTTATATCATGAAACATGATGGAACCCTCAAATTGATAAAAAAAACTAAAATGAGGGCCATTTGTATTGACTTTTTTTGCGTTTTTGGTATAAATCTAAAGAGGAAGGTGACCATGAAAGACTTCTTCAAGACTCTCCTTCTCATTCTTTCTGCGTCCACAGCCTTTTTCATCGGTTATTACCTGGGGGGGGAAAGGCTAAAGGCAAAGATCCCGAATTTCCAGGATGAGCTCGAGGAAACCAAATAATCTCATCCTTTATCGAATCTTCCTTTCTTCAGATATTTCCTGATGTTCCCGGTAACCGTCCAGCCTGAGCCATTGATTTTTACCTATCACGGAAAAGGAGGATTTTCCACGCCTTTGCATCTCTATTCTCGTGATATTTAATCATTAAGTAATGAATACACAGACATCGTAGACCCAAAAGTCTACACACATCGTAGACCTTAATGAAAAAGGGTCTATACACAAAACAAACTCAAAGGATCTATTATTGAAAAATCTACAG